>Ga0209291_1000902_pt1 | contig 27947 bp, 28 predicted proteins | sample GOMGulsemesocosm_FD_184633 | JGI IMG/M metagenome (GOLD analysis project Ga0209291, IMG submission 184633) | Methane-oxidizing microbial communities from mesocosms in the Gulf of Mexico - GOM9B Gulf of Mexico (SPAdes) (version 2) | ecosystem: Environmental > Aquatic > Marine > Cold seeps...
AAAATAACTTGGTAACTTTTTTAATATCACTTTATCTTGTTTTTTATCGCAACCTATTGCAATTAAAAAACATATTACTACAATAATTTTTTTCATACCTCCCCAATAAATAACTGAACAAAGCTAGCTATTTCTTTATAAACACTCTATTCTATAATTTTAGAACTAAATACCCCTCTCCATCTGTATACTCATTATATATTTTTTTGCAATTAACAATTTAAATACCTCAAAATTTTACTCAAAAAAACAGATTATTATTAAACTACTCCAATTATGAATTAATAGCTCACAAATATGAATTGACTTATATACCTACTTATAGCTTCCATAACTTCGTCAAAAACACATATCCTTTTAAAAAAACAGATATCTAAGAAATTAATTACAACTTATTAACTATTTATGGGGAATACACTAATAAATATAGTACAACAACTTCTTAAAAAGAATAGAATTTCTTTTGATAAGGATGAGCTTGCTTTTCAAATACAAAGTCACCCTTCATATCCTAGTTTACATGCTATAACTGGGGTTTTAGATCATTTCAATATAGAAAATGTAGCAGCAGATGTTCCTATTAATTTAGAAACATTAGGCCAATTACCTACTTCTTATATAGCTCAAGTAAATAATAGTACTGGTCAGAATTTAATAGTTGTTGAAAAAAAGAAAAGTGATTATTTTTTATATACTATAGAAGGCAAAAAAGAAAAGGTATCGGGAGAAGAGTTTTTAAAGATGTTTACTGGGATTATAGTTGCAGTAGAAAAAACAAATGCTATTCAAACAAATAAAAAAACAAATAAAACTACTCAATACATAGGTTTAGGAATAGTAAGCTTGTTAGCCACCTTTATAATTTTAAAAACAACAGGTTCTGTTTTTAGTATTTCTCATTTACTATTATCAATAGTGGGAATTATAGTTAGTATAGCTATCGTAAAACAAGAGTTAGGATTACAAACCTACATAGGTGATGCTTTTTGTTCAGAAGCAGATGATAAAAAGGATTGTGATGCAGTACTGACCTCAAAAGGAGCAGAGATAGTAAAAGGGTATAAACTAAGCGACTTTAGTATATTATATTTTTTAACATTGACGTTTGTAATCTTCGTTGAAATGGAAACACCTTCACTTGTTTATTCAATAAGTTTAGTTGCTATTCCAGTAACATTATATTCAATCTATTATCAATATGCAGTAGTAAAAAAATGGTGCTTATTATGTTTAAGTATTGTTGGTTTATTATGGTTGCAAGCATTAATCCCGGTAGTAACAAATACTTATATCTCTAGTTTTGTGCCTACTGATTTTATTGCTCTAGCAATTATAGGAACAAGTATATGGTTGGGGTGGAGTTATATAAAGCCACTAATAGCTGAAGTAACAGAATTACGAAAAGAAAAAATAGAAGGGGTTAAATTTAAAAGAAACTTCACCTTGTTTGAGGCAATGTTACATAAGTCCTCTCAATTAGACACTACTATTGATAAAAACCAAGAGATTGTTTTTGGAAACCCAACTTCAAACTTGGAAATAGTTGTAGTAACCAATCCTTTTTGTGGTCATTGTAAACCTGTTCACAAACAAGTAGATGAAATTTTACATAAGTATAATAACACTGTAAAAATTAGGATACGCTTTAATATAAACACAGAAGATAAAAACGGCAACGCAGTAAAAGTTACTACTAGATTATTGGAACTTTATAACAATAATAAACAAGAGGAATGTTTAGAGGCTATGAGTGAAATTTATGAAGAAGGGGATGTCGCTTCATGGTTAAAGAAGTGGGGAGAAAGTAAAAACAACGATTATTTTTTAACGGAGTTAGAAAAGGAAAAAGAATGGTGTAAAAACAATGCTATTAATTTCACTCCAGAAATTCTAATAAATGGAAGGTCCTTTCCAAAAGAATACAACAGATCCGATTTAATATTTTTTATTGAGGAATTAGAAGAAAATAACCAGTTAATAATGAGTAAAGCATAAAAACATAACTCCCAAAAGAGCTTTAAGCTTGAAACATATTATCTCGCAAAGAATAGACACATATGGTGAGTGTCTTTAAATGTTCACCACAAAAACAACTTTAATTATGAAGGCATTAAAAGACTTATCGAAATTTAAAATGAAGAAGGAAAACATAAAGAAAATCATGGGGGGTTCAGAGTATCCTCCTGGTGTTATAGTAATAGGCGGTTTGCCATATTGCATACAACCTGTAGAACAAGAGCAAGAGCAAGAATACATTCCATTTCATTCTGATTGCATGTGCGCTCATCCATGTCCATTATAATAGAAATACAAAAGACATCTAAATTAGATATCCTTTCATGTACAAGAGGCCCGTTTTAATGTTCTTTATTGAAGAATTAGAAAAAATAACCAACCATTGGTAATGGTCTAAAATTTATAAACACAAAGCTCAAAAAAGAGCTTTGTGTTTTGAACAAAATTCTCTCGCGAAGAATAGACACAAATGGTGAGTGTCTTTAAATGTTCACCACAAAAATAATTTTAATATTTTAATTATGAAAAAATCAATTTTAAACTTAGGGAAAGCTTTAAATAAAGCAACTCAAAAACAAATTAATGGGGGTAAACATGAATCCTGTATGACACATAAAGACTGTCCAACTGGTCAAGGGTGTTGTCCATGGATGGGATTATGTTTTAGAGATGATTATCCTAAATGTGATTTAATTTAATAAGAATTTGTAATAATTAATAAACAAATAGATTGAAGAGGGAAACCTCTTCTAATCTTTTTATATCTAAGTTTAACTTGAAGAAATTCCCAAACTACAAACAAACAGAGGCCAAAGACTGCGGACCTACGTGCATAAAAATCATAGCTAAACATTATGGTAAAGCTATCAATACCCAACAATTACGTAAACTAAGTGAAACAACTAGGGAAGGTAGTAGTTTACTTGGGTTAAGTGATGCTGTTGAATCTATGGGCTTTAAATCTTTAGGGATAAAACTCTCGTTTAATAAATTATTAGAAGCTCCACTACCTTGTATTATACATTGGAACAAAAACCATTATGTAGTACTTTATAAAATAAAAAAAGATACTATCTACATTTCTGACCCTGCTCATGGATTAATCGCTTTTACTAAAAAAGAGTTTATTCAACATTGGATAGGGAACAATGCAGATGAACATACAGAAGAAGGTATTGCATTGTTAATAGAACCAACTCCTCGATTTTATAATGAAGAATTTGAAGAAGATGAAAAATTTGGATTTTCTTTCATTTTCAAATACCTTTTTAAATATAAAAAATTTATAGTCCAACTAATTATCGGACTACTTGCTGGAAGTTTATTGCAACTAATACTTCCGTTCTTAACCCAAAGCGTTGTTGATGTTGGTATAAAAAATCAAGACTTGAACTTCGTCTATTTAATACTATTAGCACAATTGTTATTGTTTGTAGGAAAGGCATCATTGGAAATAATTAGAAGTTGGATCCTATTGCATCTTAGTACCCGAATCAACATCTCTTTGATTTCGGATTTTTTCATCAAGTTGATGAAATTGCCCATCTCGTATTTTGATGTACGCATGACAGGAGACCTATTGCAAAGAATCAATGATCATAAAAGAATAGAAAGAATACTCACCACCTCTTCCTTGACTGTTCTATTTTCCTTCTTCAACCTTATAATATTCAGTTTGGTATTAGGCTACTATAGTTTGCAAATATTCGGTGTATTTGCATTGGGAAGTGTCCTGTACTTTAGTTGGGTATTGTTCTTCTTCAAGAAACGGAAAGAACTCGATTACAAACGGTTCTCACAAGTAAGTCAAGAACAAAGTAAAGTGATTGAGTTAATAAATGGGATGCAAGAGATAAAACTCCACAATGCAGAAAGACGCATGCGCTGGAATTGGGAATATGTACAAGCCCGTTTATTCAAAGTTGCCACAAAAAGTCTAGCATTGGAACAAACTCAAAGTGTGGGTTCTAATTTTATTAATGAACTTAAAAACATGTTTATCACCATTTTATCTGCCAAGTTGGTGATTGATGGAGAAATTACCTTAGGTATGATGATGGCTATTAGTTACATCGTAGGACAATTAAATGGACCTATTACACAGCTAATTAACTTTATGCGGGATGTACAAGATGCACAAATATCTATCGATAGGCTAGGTGAAATACATAATATGGAAGATGAAGAAAAACCTGAGGATGAAAAAGTAACTCGTATCCCAGAAAAAACACCTATAAAACTTAATAATATCTCTTTTAGATATACAGGAGGTTTAGAACCTGTATTAAAAGACTTAACATTAGAAATTCCTGCTAATAAAACTACCGCTATTGTTGGGGTTAGTGGAAGTGGAAAAACAACATTAATGAAATTATTACTTGGTTTTTATCAAGTAGATTCAGGAGATATAACTATAGGAAACTTTAGCTTGAAAAACATTTCACAAAAAGAATGGAGAAGAAACTGTGGAGTAGTGATGCAAGAGGGGTATATTTTTAATGATTCAATAGCAAAAAATATTGCTGTCGGTGAAGACTATGTTGATAAAGAAAAATTAGCCCATGCTATAAACGTGGCTAATATAGCTGATTATATAGAAGGGCTTCCTCTTGGCTATAACACCAAAATAGGAAGTGAAGGTAACGGGTTGAGTACAGGTCAAAAACAACGATTACTTATTGCTCGATCGGTGTATAAAAACCCCAAATTTTTATTCTTTGATGAAGCAACTTCTGCTTTAGATGCCAATAATGAAAAGGTAATTATGGAAAAACTAAACACCTTCTTTTCTGACAAAACTGCCGTAGTAATCGCACATCGATTAAGTACTGTTAAAAATGCACATCAAATAGTAGTACTAGATAAAGGTAAAATTATCGAAAAAGGAACACATGAAGAACTTATTAAATTAAAAGGAAGTTACCATCATCTAGTGAAAAACCAACTAGATTTAGGTAAATAAAAAATTCTCTCGCGAGGAATAGACACAAACCTTGAGTGTCTTTAAATGATCAAGGGTTTAATTAAAATAATTTATTAAATACAATGAAAAAACAAATTTTAAGTTTAGGAAAAGCTTTAAATAAAGCTGAACAAAAAGAAGTTAAAGGTAAAGGTATGGGGATTTCTTGTCTAGAATTAGGATGGAATGAAAATACTTGTGAAAGAGGTTGGAATCCTGAAGATACAACCATGGCCAGCTACTTTAAATGCTGTTAAAATAAATAATATGAAATTATCATTAAAATAATTAAATTATGAAAAAACAAATTTTAAATTTAGGAAAAGCTTTAAATAAAGCTGAACAAAAATCAATTAATGGTGGAGAAGGAGGCCCTAGAGATACCCCTAACTCAAGAGGGTGTTATGAACAACCTGTTTCTAATGTAGATTGTGTAGGCCCTTGGTTTTATGCTTTCAATTGTGGCTACATCTGTATGCTAGCCCCTGTAGGCCCTAACATTCAATAAACTAATAATTTATAATAAGGTGCTCATTTAAACATATGAGCACCTTTCATAAACATTTTACATGCCTAATAATTCTCAAAATATAGAAATACGAAGTGAAGAAGTACAAGAAATATTAAGTCATGTACCTAATTGGATGATTCAATGGGGGAATACATTGTTTTTGGGACTCATAGTTATGTTGCTTTTCATTACATGGTTTGTAAAATACCCAGATGTAATAAATACAGAAGTGATGGTTACAACTTCTTTTCCTCCTGAAAAAATATATGCGAAATCTTCTGGACAATTTGATGCATTTTTAACGAATGATAAAAAAAGTGTTTCAAAAAACGAAGTATTAGCTGTCATAGAAAATAGTGCTTCTTATAAAGATGTATTACTTTTAAAGAGTATTACGGATACCATACAAATTCAAAAAGAAAATTTTTATTTTCCTTTTGAAAAACTTCCATTTCTTATTTTAGGAGATATTACTACTAGTTTTTCGCAGTTTGAAAACGATTATTCTGAATATATTTTAAATAACAAACTTGCCCCTTATAAGTCGGAAACCTTTGCCAACAGAATGTCAGTGATTGAGGCCAAAGGACGATTACAAATATTATTATCACAAAAAGAACTCAATAAAAAAGAATTAGAATTTAAAAATATAGATTTTCAACGAAGTAAAAAATTGTTTATAAAAGGTGTTATTTCTGCTCAAGAAAAAGAACAAAATGAAATCGAGTTTTTACAAGCTAAAAGATCGTATAAAAGTTTAGAAACATCCGTGTCACAGATAAGAGAGTTGATAAGTAATTCAGTGAAAAATTTAAAAGGAACTTCTATTAATAAAATCCAAAACGACACTCGTTTAAAAAAGAAAGCCATTCAGTCATTTCTATATTTAAAAAAAGCAATAAAAGATTGGGAAAAACAATACGCTTTAACTTCTTCTATTAATGGTGAGGTGTCTTTTTTATCATTTTGGAGCAAAAATCAAACTGTAAAAACAGGAGAATTAATTTTTACTATTATTCCTGATCAAGGAAATACGTTTGTTGGGAAAATAATAGCTCCTGCTGCTAATTCTGGTAAAATAAAAAAAGGACAAAAAGTTCAAATAAAATTATTGAATTATCCTGCTGATGAATTCGGTGAATTAAACGGAAAAATAAAATCTATTCCTTTAATTCCTGATGAAGAAGGGAACTATTTAATTGATGTTGAATTGCCACAAGATTTAAAAACAACTTATGGTAAAAAAATAACTTTTAGGCAAGAAATGAAAGGTACTGCCAATATAATAACTGAAGATTTACGATTGATAGAACGTTTTTTTTATCAACTAAAAAATATTATTAAATAAAATATTATTTCGATAAAAATAGAAATAACTCTTGAGTGTTTTAATTGGTGTTATTAAGGGTTTAATCATTGTTTAATGTAGTTACTCAGAACAGGACATTTGTATAGAGAGTAATTTAACCTGGATTATTCATAGTATATCTATTACAAAGCCAAACGACCTTCTAACTAATGGAATGCTCACTTTTTTATTCCTCAAAATTGGGTACAATTCCTCAAATAAAAAACCCTGTGCTCCCCTTATTTATTAATATTTTGTCTTTTCACAACGAAAAACCATGAATAATGTAGGTTAAGGTGTGTTATTAATAAAGACAAACAACCTTATCCATATGAAAAGAGAGTGTAATATCAATTAAAATTCAAAATGCACAATTAAATAGTTTTTTAAATCTATTTATCGCTTAAAAATATGACCATAACTAAGGCTATGCTTATATTTTTAAACTCAACTAAATATAAAATAATTCAATTTACGTATGAGTACCTTGAAATTTAATTGGTATAAGTTTTACAGTGAAGAAGTTACTTTAAAAATAATCGGGTTAAGTTATGCTCGTAATAATGTAAAAAAAGTAGCAGAGAAATTAGGCATACGATCTGAGTTGTTATATAAATGGAGTACTAGTTTTGAAAGCTATTCCACAAAAAGCTAGCGTGTGGTTTATTTACTTTTGTAAAGTAACCCTAATAGTGATCCTAAAAGTACCATAATTGCAATGGTAGGTTTTGGTCCAAAAAGGAATAACCCTATTAGTAGCCCAAGTATTCCTCCAACTGCACTTGCTATAAATCGCCCACTGTTTTTATTGTTTTTAATTGCATAAATCATCGCTACAGAAAGTGTCATTCGTAAAGCTGCCCCAACTATCGTGATTTCTACAATATCTCTCCAAAAATACGCAGCTATAAAAGCTCCAATAACGGTAATAACTGTAGCGTAGCGTAAGGAGTTTATATTAGGGGCTTTTTCGGTGTTAAATATGCTATGTGAGGCTACGGCAAATATTGAGGTGTCTGCTGTACTCATTAACCCTGCAAAAAATAAAACTAGTAATAATGGTAGCCATGAAGGATTTAGGAAATGTTTCATGGCGTATACAAACACGGTATCAGGGTCAAGTGATGAAATTTGTTGAAATACATATAAGCCAATAAGCAATAACATTAGTGAGATAAAAAGCACTGGAACTATAGCCATTCCTAAACCTAGTGTTAAGGCCTTTTCATTTTTAGCGGAATAACACAATTGGTATCTGTCTGCCATACCAAAAACGGATAGTCCTCCGTATAAAGTTAATCCTAGAACACTTCCTATGGTAACTTTTTTAGGTGTTGAATTATATATTACATCGATTAAATTTGGGGTATCAATAATACTAGAGATCAAAATAATTAAAAAAATAATAATGATTAGTGCTTGGATAATATCAGTAATGATAACGGCTTTATACCCAGAAAGGAGTACATAAACAAGGACGACTCCTGTAGTAATTAGTAATGCTGTTTCATAGGAAAAAATGTCAAAAAAAGCAATGATTTTAGCGCCGCCAGCAAGTGATAATACCACCCAGAAAAATTGCACTACAATTGTGGTAAGGTTAGTTACTAAAGCGGTTTTTTTGTCTTTCGTAACAAAAGAAGGTAAGTCTCCTTGTTTGTAAAACTGACCTTTTAGTGAGAGTCGCTTAATTTTTGGAGCAGCCCAAAAGGCAAAGATTAAATAGCCAATAACTGAACCTATTGACATGGCAAATAATCCCCAGCCGAAAGTATATGCATAGCCAGTATAAGTTATTAAGGTGCTGACTCCAATGGCTCCAGCGAATTTTGAAAATAAAATTGTTAATCCAGTTCGATTCCTACCCCCTATTAAAAAATCTTCGGATGATGAGGTTCTTGAAATGTATATGGACACCCCAATAATCAGAAAGATATAAGTTAATAGGGAGAGGTATAGTTGCAATTGAGTTATATGTTATTTCATTAAAATTCCTTTGGATTCCATGTGAGGGATATCTCTTAACGCTTTTTTATTAATGGTATTTTGTCGAAAGATATATTTTTTATCGTACAGTTTGCTTTTTGCAAAGTAACTAATACTAAATTTATTGTTTAAGGTAAAAACATCTTCCATCATTAACTCAATTTTCGCATATGATTTTTTAGGAATAACAGGCATTGCATGTCGCATTTTTGAAGTGCGGCGTTTTGTATCATATCCCTCCGTAATCACAAAAACCATTTCTAAATCAGTGTCTAAATCATTAATGAGATAGGCATTCCAGTCATCACACTCAAACTCGGTATTATACTCTAATACAATTGCAATATATACCCCTTCTGATTTTGGTATTTCGATGTCTTTTTTCATGTGTAGGCTACAAGTTTTATAAGGTTGCAAAATTACATAAAAAAACCGACTGATATTAATCAGTCGGTTTTAGAAAAGTTTTTTACTAAGATTTATAATCCAGTTCCAATTTTTAAACCTATAAAAAATGTTCTTGGGGTTCCAGGGCCATACACATAGTTACTGTCGCGATTTTTACCTGAATCGAAATCTGTTTGGTATTCATCAAAAATGTTTTTAACTCCTCCAAATACTTGCATGTCGGCTCCTATTTTCTTTAGGTTAAAGGTGTAACTTGATTTGAATCCTAATTCCATAAATGTTTCAGAAGTTAGATACTCATCATTAAGTTGTTCAGGTGCTCCTGCTAAATGTGCTAATTCCATTTTTCCAGTATATACTAAGTTTAACGAAGTATTGAATTTTTTATTTGGGGTATAGCTTAAAGTTGCATATCCGTAGTCGTTAGGAGTTCTTAAAAATTCACGTTTTTTTATTTGTCCATCAATATTTTCTACAGCGGTATCGTACAGGCTAGATTGCAGTGTAAACCCTGCTTCTATTTGAACTACTTTATCAAAATTTGCTCTGGCCTCTAAAGTGATTCCTTTTACAGTAGCGCCATCACCATTTCTTTTTATAAAAACTTCACCGAATTCATCTACTCCATCAGGGTCTAGATAGAAAGCATCGTCCAAATGCGTGTAAAAACCTTCTAGAGTAAAACCTGCAATAAAATGCTCATTTCCTTTGTCGTAATTAAACGAAGCGGTATAAGTGTTTGAGCGTTCCTTTTTTAAATCATCTGCTAATTTAACTCTTGATATTCCTCCACCTGCAAAAGCAATGTGTAAATCAGTATCAAAAGCTTGTGGAGCTCTAAAGCCTGTTCCCCAAGTAGCTCTAAATTGTGCTTTTCCAAATGGTTTGTATAGTAATGAAACTCTAGGACTAGCTACATTGTTTGTTAAAGATTTTTTATTAGCAAAATCAGTTAGTCTGTGATTGTCAAAACGAACACCAGTTAATAGGTTTAACTTTTTAGTAATATCCCAGTCACTTTGAGCAAACACACTTAGGTTTCTAGTTAATTGATCAGTTTTGTAGTTATATGCGTCAATTTGGTCTAATACTTCATCTTGTACGTATTCAGTTCCAAGAGTAAGTACGTTGTTGCCTTTGATAAAGCTTTCTAATTTATGATTTAATTGCATTCCTCCTTGCATAGTTAAATTTACAGAGGTACCGTACGGAGGGTTTTCCAAGTGATTTTGATATTCAGTAACTTCTGTTACATCTGGTACAATTCCGGTATAGTGAACACGTTCCGTATGTTGTGTTGCTAAATAGGTGATAAACGAACTTTTATCTTCGTTAAAGTTGATTTGATAATCAGCATTCCCTATAAATACATCGTGTGTACGTTCTTCCGATTGTAATGCTAAATGAGCCGGTGCGTCAACCATTTGTCCTCCATACCTGTATTCGTTTAGTTTGCTTAAACTAATTTCTAATTTTTGATTATCAGTAGGTAAAAAGAACATATTAGTTCCAAATGATAGATTTTTTAATTGCGGTAATTCTGAAAAGCCATCACCATTAGCATCATAAGCACTACGTTGTCTGTTGTTGATAAAGAAAGTTGCTCCAGTAGCTTTGTCTTTACTCACAGCGGTAGCGTTACCGGCTAATATGTTTTCTGGAGTTGCTTTAAAGGTTTGATGTGTATATCCTATTTCATAATTATTATTTCTGGGTATTTTTGTAATTACATTTACGGTACCACCAATGGCACTTGATCCGTACAATGCGGAACCACCACCGCGAACCACCTCAATACGGTCAATCATGTTAGTAGGAATTTGTTCCATACCATATAACCCTGTTAATGGACTAAATATTGGGCGCCCATTAATTAGTATTTGTGAATACCCACCTGCTAACCCGTTCATACGTAATTGTGTATAATTACAGGTCTGACAGTCGGTTTCTACACGTAATCCGGTTTGAAATTTTAATCCTTCGGATAAGGTGCAGGCTTGCACATTTTCTAGTGTTTGACTATTGATTACATTTACAATAACTGCAGAGTTAGTTCTTTTTTTATAAGTACGTGTTCCTGTTACTACTACTTGATCTAAACTTGAAATATCCTCTTTTAAATCAAAATTTATGCTTGTATCATTATCTAAGTGAATTGTTTTTTCAGTAGTTTTAAATCCAACGGCCTGAGCGATAATTGTAAGCTCGCCATGCTTAGATTTTAAATTATATTTCCCATTTTCATCACATGCAGCACCGCTTGAAGTTCCTTTTATAGAAACTGTTGCGTACGCTATAGAGTTTCCATCACTATTGACAGTTCCGTTTATAGTATAAACAGCGTTTGGGTTATGTTGTGCGTAACTTATAAAGCTTAAGCACATAATTAAAAACATTGAGAATTGTCTTTTCATTTTTTTTAATTTTTATGCAAAACTAAGATTTTTTTTAGACTAACCTAAAAATAAGTTAAAATACATCTAAAATTATATCGTATATTTGTCTAAAAAATTAGTTAATGCTTTCTAAGTCAGAAGAGAATTATTTAAAAGCGATATTTCATTTAAGTATAAAAACTGAAAAGGGGATAAGTACCAATGCAATAGCACAGCAATTGGCTACTAAAGCGTCATCGGTAACTGATATGGTTAAAAAGTTGTCTGATAAAGAACTGGTGTTGTATAAAAAATATCAAGGTGTTACATTGACTAAAAAGGGTGAAAAAATTGGTGCTAATGTAATCAGGAAGCATCGTTTATGGGAAGTATTGTTGGTGGAAAAATTTAATTTTAATTGGGATGAAGTACATGAAGTTGCTGAGCAATTAGAACATATACATTCCAAAAAATTAATAAATGAAATAGATGCTTTTTTGGGTTATCCGGAACGTGATCCACATGGTGACCCTATTCCAGATGAGGAGGGGAATATTAATTTCTTAGAAAAATCATTACTATCAACGATAGAGATTAATAAGAGAGCAGTTTGTGTAGGGGTAAAGGATACTTCATCTGATTTCTTACGTTATCTCGATAAGCAAGAGATTGCTTTAGGGAAAGAAATTACGGTGTTAGAAAAAGAAGCGTTTGATAAATCGATGCGAATTAAAATAGCTTCAAAGGAATTTACCATATCACAACAAATTGCTAATAATATTTACGTAAAAAATAAGGGATGAAAAATTATATAATTGCATTGATAGCGTTAGTCATTTTTTCTTGTAAAAAAGAGGTGCAAAAGGATTTAAATAATGAAAAATTAAAAGTAGTAGCAACTACTTCTCAGGTAGCTGACTTAATAAAAGAAATAGCAGGAGATTTAGTTGTTCTAGAAGGTTTAATGGGACCAGGGGTAGATCCGCATTTATATAAAGCTAGTGAGGGAGATGTCGCTAAATTTTATAATGCAGATGTTATTTTTTATAGTGGGTTGCATTTAGAAGGGAAATTAGAAGATGTATTTGAAAAAATGCGTCATCAAGGAAAGAAAACTATTGCGGTTTCTGATGCGATTCCTATAGCTAAATTAATCTCATCTGCAGATTTTGCATCCAGTTATGATCCTCATTTTTGGTTTTCGATTGACTATTGGAAAAAGGCAACTAACTACGTATCTGGGGAATTGTCAAAATTAGACATTAAAAACAAAAAAATATATGCAGATAATGCAAAAGCATATATTGAAAAACTAATACAACTAGATGAAAATAATGCCTTAAAATTGAAGCACTTAGCTGAAGGAAAACGCATACTGGTAACTGCTCATGATGCTTTTGCTTATTTTGGGAAAGCATATGGTTTTGAAGTGGTAAGCTTGCAAGGTTTGTCAACGGCCACAGAGGCAGGGGTGCAAGATGTACAGCGAATCTCTAATTTTATTATTAAACATAATATAAAAGCAATTTTCATAGAAAGCTCAGTGCCAGTACGTACAGTAGAAGCATTACAAGCTGCGGTCAAATCTAAGGGTCATCAGGTAGAAATTGGAGGGACATTATATTCTGATGCTTTAGGGAATACTAATACGGTAGAAGGGACTTATATTGGAATGTATGAATATAATATGAAGACGATTATTAATGCATTAAAGTGATGGAAGAAGAAATTGCAGTAGCGATAGATGATTTAACAGTTGCCTATAATTATAAGCCAGTACTTTGGGATATTGATTTAACAATTCCAAAAGGCGTGTTAATGGCAATAGTAGGGCCTAATGGTGCTGGTAAGAGTACACTTATAAAGGCGATACTAGGGATTACAAAGCCAATTGCGGGTTCGATTACTATTTTTGGAAAGTCGTACAAGAAACAACGTCAGTTGGTTGCTTATGTGCCTCAAAAAGGAAGTGTAGATTGGGATTTTCCAACCACAGCCCTTGACGTGGTGTTGATGGGGACTTATGGAGGGTTAGGCTGGATTAAGCGCCCAGGTAAAACAGAAAAGAAAGCGGCTTTGGAGGCCTTAGAAAAAGTAGGAATGTTGCCGTTTAAAAGCAGGCAAATTAGTCAGCTTTCAGGAGGACAGCAGCAGCGTATATTTTTAGCGAGAGCTTTGGTGCAAAATGCAGAGATTTATTTTATGGATGAGCCATTTCAAGGAGTTGATGCTACTACGGAAAAGGCAATTATTAATATTTTAAAAATCTTACGTAAAGAAGGGAAAACGGTGATTGTAGTCCATCATGATTTACAAACTGTTCCTGAGTATTTTGATTGGGTAACTTTCTTGAATGTAAAAAAAATTGCAACAGGTCCAGTAAAAGATATTTTTAACAACGAGAACTTGATAAAAACTTATGGTATTAATTATCAGGTTAGTGTTCAAGAGTAAAACAAAAAATTATCGACTTAATAACCTACATAGAGTTTTTATTTAATGACTATACGTTAAGGACCATTACTATAGGGACTGCCATTCTGGGAGGTGTTTGTGGTGTGTTAGGGAGCTTTGCAGTATTGCGAAAACAAAGTCTTTTAGGGGACGCAATTTCGCATGCGGCTTTACCAGGAATAGCAATAGCTTTTTTAATAACAGGGGCTAAAGAAAGTAATACTTTGTTGTTAGGTGCTTTGATCAGCGGGTTATTAGGGGCGTTTTGGATAAAAAAAATTATTACAAAAACACATTTGAAATCAGATACTGCTCTAGGGTTGATATTGTCACTTTTCTTTGGTGTGGGGATGTTATTGCTTACATTTATTCAGAAGCAACCCAATGCTAATCAGGCAGGCTTGGACAAGTATTTATTTGGTCAAGCGGCTACTTTATTAGAAAAAGATGTTTGGTTTATGGCTATAGTCACCTCAGTGTGTTTAGCTGTATTATTATTGTTTTGGAAAGAATTCAAACTATTGTTGTTTGATGCGGATTACACAAAAACATTAGGGTTTAACATTAAGCTTTTAGATACTTTAATTACATCATTCATTGTAGTAGCTATTATTTTAGGTTTGCAAACCGTAGGAGTGGTATTAATGAGTGCAATGTTGTTAGCGCCTGCCGCTGCTGCAAGACAATGGACAAATAGTTTGGCAATAATGGTTGGTTTAGCAGCTACGTTTGGGGCTTTATCAGGTGTAATAGGAACCGGGATAAGTGCGACTTATCCTAATTTGTCTACTGGTCCAGTTATTGTTTTGGTTGCTTCTGTATTTGTGTTAGTGTCGTTTATTTTTTCTCCTGGGAGGGGATTGTTGTTTAAAGAAATTCGATTTCAACAAAATAGGAATGATTTGAAATTACATAAAACATTATCATTTATGTATGACATTGCAAAAAATCATGATGACATTAGTCATCCTCATGCGGTTAAAATATTGAATAATTTTCAAGGATACACTAAAAAGTCTCTTCATAAATTAGAAAAAGAAAATTTAATTGTATTAATAGGCTCAAATTGGTCTTTAACAGATGAAGGCTTTTTTAAAGCAAAAAATTTGTATAATCAACATATAAATACCGATGACTAGTGCGCAAATAGAAATACAATTGATAGCATGTTTGGTGGCTATTGCTTGTGCTATTCCGGGAGTGTTTTTAGTACTTCGAAAAATGGCTTTAATTAGTGATGCTATAAGTCATGCAATATTACCAGGAATTGTAGTGGGTTTTTTTATAACACATGATCTATCATCTCCGTTATTGATTGTATTAGCTGCATTTACAGGGATATTGACAGTTTTTTTGGTGGAGTTTATACAGAAGACAGGCTTGGTAAAAGAAGACACTGCTATTGGATTGATATTCCCAGCGTTATTTAGTATTGGAGTTATTTTGATAGCTCAAAATGCAAATGATGTGCATTTAGATATAGATGCTGTCTTGTTAGGAGAATTAGCTTTTGCTCCGTTCGATAGGTTAGCGTTACTTGGTACAGATGTAGGTCCAAAATCTCTTTGGGTAATAAGTATAATTTTATTGGTAACATTAAGTTTGTTAGTTGCGTTTTTTAAAGAGTTGAAAGTAAGTACTTTTGATGCTGGTTTAGCTTCTGCGTTAGGGTTTTCTCCGGTAATTTTACATTATGGATTAATGACTGTTGCGTCGGTAACTACTGTAGGTGCGTTTGATGCTGTAGGTGCAATACTTGTTGTGGCGCTTACTATTTCTCCAGCAGCAACAGCATATTTATTGACTAAAGATTTGAAAAAAATGATATTACTCTCAGTGAGTTTAGGAGTTTTTTCAGCAATATCAGGCTATTGGCTAGCACACGGTTTGGACGCCTCCATAGCAGGGTCTATTGCAACTATTTTAGGGGTTGTTTTTTTGATAGTGTTCTTGTTTGCTCCAGCGACTGGAATGCTGTCAGTAGGATATAAACAAAAACGCCAGAAAATTGAAGTAATGCTATTGACGTTTTTGTTACATTTAAAAAATCATAAGGAGAAAAAGGAGCGTCATGTAAATCATTTAGGAGAGCACATCAATTGGCAAAAACTACAAGCTAAGTTAGTATTAGACTTAGCTTTAAAAAATAATATGATTGTTATTGAAAGTAATATTGTTTCATTGACAGATAAAGGAAATAGGTTTACTGAAAACGCAATTAATTATATTACAGATCATAGTGAAGAAGCTATTGAAGAAATGAAAAAGAATTTCTTTTTGTTTAGAGGGTAAGTTTTGACTATAAGTTAATTACAGAAAAGTATACTTATTAACAATTTTAAAATTGAGATGATAGTGTTTAGAGTTGTTCTTTTTTTAAAAAGATTGTAACTTTACTAAAAGGAAGCTGTTTTAATATAAATATTAGGATATATAGCCTATTGATTAGTATTCTAAATAATAGAAAAATAGGGTATTTTCTTTTGTGTTAGACAATTTAATTTATATTTGCCAGTTCATTATGAATTTTAATTTGTTGATAACTATAATTATTAATATAAATTAATGTTGTTTGTTCCTGATTTTTTTGGACAATACATTTTTTTTTATATTTTTACACCATATGGAAAATAATAAACAAAAAACGTTTCTTCTAGTAATTGCATTGTTCTTTACAGTGTCAGTATTATTTGCTGTTGAAGGAGGAGACGGACCACCGCCACCAACACCACCAGTTGGATTACCAGTTGACGGAGGAGTGCTAGCTTTATTAGTTGCGGGATTGTTTTATGGAGTAAGAAAAACTTTCAAGAAAAAATAGTTATTGTTTTTTATATAGTCTAGCTACATATTTTCCAATTACATCAAATTCAAGATTAATTAGACTTCCTATTTTTATATTTTTGAAAACTGTGTTTTCATAAGTATATGGTATTATTGCTACACTAAAATAATCCTCATTCGAGTTAACTACTGTCAAGCTTGTCCCGTTTACAGTTATAGATCCCTTTTCAATAGTAACATTCCCTAAGGAGTTATCGTATTGGAAAGTGAAAATCCAGCTTCCATTTTCTTCCTTTATGTTAATACATTTTCCAATTTGATCTACATGGCCTTGTACAATATGTCCGTCAAGTCTGTCGCCAAGTTTCATTCCTCTCTCTAAATTCACTATGTCATTTATATGTAGTGAGTTTAAATTAGTTTTTTGTAATGTTTCTTGGATAGCAGTAACGGTGTACTCGTCATTTTTTATAGCGACAACAGTTAGGCAAACTCCATTATGAGCGACGCTTTGATCGATTTTTAATTCTTGTGTAAAATTACTTTTTATAGTGTAATGAACATTTGTTCCTTCATTTTCAATATTAACGACCTTTCCAAGGGATTCAATTATACCTGTAAACATTTTTAATAAAATAATTGGTTACTTTTGTGTTTTCAAAATTACAATAAATTTACTTTTTAGTAGTTGTCTTATTGCTAAAAAGGATTTCTTAGCATAAGATATAAAAATAGAGTTGTTAATATGGGTGTAGATAAAAAAATAATTATTGGAATTTCTGTAGGAGACTTAAATGGTATTGGTGCGGAAATTATTTTAAAAACATTTATTGATCCTAGAATGTATGATTTTTGCACGCCAGTAGTTTTTGCGTCACAGAAGTCAATTCAATTCTTAAAAAGACATTTAAACATAACTACTCAAACGCAACGAGTTGGAAGTTTGGATAAACTGGTAGATAAAAAATTGAATATTATAGATGTTTGGAGTGAATCGTTTAATTTTGAGTTTGGAAAAGAGAGTAAAAAAGCTGGGGAGTTAGCAATAGTATCACTAAAGGCGGCTACGGTTGCACTGAGAGAAAAGAAAATTGATGGTTTGCTGACAGCACCAATAAATAAAGCAAATATTCAATCGGAAGACTTTTCATTCCCAGGACATACAGATTTTTTGGCGCAGGAGCTAGATGGTAATGCGTTGATGTTTATGGTGTCTGATGAGTTAAAAGTTGGATTGCTTACTGATCATGTAGCAGTAAAAGATGTTGCTAATGAGATTACCCCTAAGTTGATTAAAGAGAAAATTACAACGATAAATGAATCTTTGAAGAAAGATTTTAAAATTATTAAGCCAAAGATTGCAGTTTTAGGCATAAATCCCCATTCTGGAGATAATGGTGTGATTGGTAAAGAGGACGATGAGGTGTTAAAGCCAGCCATTGAGTCTCTGTATAATAATAAAGTGTTAGCTTTTGGGCCTTATGCGGCAGATAGCTTTTTTGGTTCTAATAATTATAAAAAATTTGATGCTATAGTAGCATCATATCATGATCAAGGTTTAATACCGTTTAAAACATTAACGTTTGGGAATGGTGTTAATTATACAGCAGGTTTGTCAGAAGTACGAACTTCTCCAGATCATGGAACTGCATATGAAATTGCAGGGAAAGGGAAAGCTGATGAAAGTTCATTTAAAGAAGCGTTGTTTACTGCAATTAAAATTGTAAAAAATAGAAAAGAATATAAAGAATTAACAAGAGATGTGTTGAGCGGTAGGCGATAAAAAAGATATAGACAAAAAATATTGATATCTAAGGTAGATGTAAAATAAAATGTTTTATATTTGCGGACTCAAAATAATTTTTTCAATAGCTGAGTATGAAGGAGTTTAAAATCCAGTTTGTTGGATTAAAAGAAGGAAAACATAATTTTGAGTTTGAGGTAACGAAGGCGCTCTTTGATTTTTTCGGGTATGATGAGTTTAATGATGTGGCAATAAAAACATCATTATTGTTTAATAAAACAGCTACAATGATGGAACTTGACTTTACTATTCAAGGGACCATAAATGTAAATTGTGATTTAACAAACGAACCTTTTGATCAAGCAATAGAAGCTGATTTAAAGTTAATTGTGCGTTTTGGGGAGGAATTTAATGATGAAAATGAAGAAATTTTAATTTTGCCACACGGTGAATATGAAGTTGATGTGAAGCAATATATTTATGAAATGATTGTTTTAGCAAAACCGCTTAAATTAAGTCACCCAGGAATTGAAGATGGCACGTTAGATATAGAGATATTATCTAGTATTGAAAAATATAGTTTAAAAGAGAATACCGAGGAAGAATCAGATGATGTAGATCCTCGTTGGAATAAATTAAAGAATCTATTAACAGACAAATAAGAATAAAATGGCACATCCTAAGAGAAAAATCTCCAAAACTAGAAGAGATAAAAGAAGAACTCATTATAAGGCAACTGTACCTCAAATAGCTACTTGCCCTACAACTGGAGAGGCTCATTTATATCATAGAGCTCACTGGTTTGAAGGAAAGTTATATCACAGAGGTCAAGTATTAATTGACAATTCTGTAGAAGAAGAAGTAGAAGATTAAAGATATATAGCTCAGTCTATTAGATTAACTCTCACATAAGTGAGAGTTTTTTTGTTTTATTAAAACTTAAAAAAAAGCTGAGAAACTTTTATATCTCTTAAAAAGAGGTTACTTTGCACTACTTTTTGAACAAAACAAGGAAAAAACGGTGGTTTTTGATCTTTTTTAAACAAAAAACGACATAATGAATAAGATAACTGCAGCGATAACAGCAGTCGGAGCGTATGTTCCAGACTATGTATTAACTAATGATATATTGGCAACAATGGTTGATACAAATGATGAATGGATTACTACAAGAACCGGTATAAAAGAGCGAAGATTGCTTAAAAAAGAAGGGGTAGGCACCTCTTATCTTGCTATAAAGGCAGCTGAAGATTTATTGTCTAAGTCTAAACTTGATCCTAAAGAAATTGACCTCGTTATTCTGGCAAGTGTTACACCTGATATGCCAGTGGCTGCTACAGCAGTTTATGTAGCATCGAAAATTGGTGCAACTAATGCTTTCGCTTATGATATAAACGCTGCGTGTTCTGGTTTTTTATATGGAATGTCTACTGCTTCTGCGTTTATAGAATCTGGAAAATATAATAAAATATTGATGATTGGAGCAGATAAGATGTCTTCAATAATTGATTATACGGATAGAACAACTTCTATTATTTTTGGTGATGGAGCAGGTGCTGTATTGTTTGAACCTAATACAGAAGGATTAGGTCTTGTTGATGAGTATTTAAGAGGGGATGGTGCTGGAAGAGCTGCATTGAATATCCCATCTGGAGGATCAATTTTACCTCCTTCAGAAGAAACAGTAAAAAATAATCAACATTTTGTCGTACAAGACGGAAAGACTGTATTTAAAAATGCAGTATCTAATATGGCTGATGTAAGTGAAAGAATTATGAAACGGAATGACTTAAGTCATGAAGACGTAGATTGGTTGGTAGCGCATCAGGCAAACAAACGTATTATTGATGCTACATCTAACAGAATGGGGCTTTCTGATGAAAAAGTATTAATGAACATTCAACGATATGGAAACACAACTTCTGCAACATTACCATTGTTGTTGAGTGATTTCGAAAGTAAATTAAAAAAAGGAGATAATATTGTTTTTGCGGCTTTTGGTGGAGGATTCACATGGGGATCTATCTATTTAAAGTGGGCATATAACACTGAACATAAGAACAAATAAACTAAATTTATTATTATGGATTTAAAAGAAATTCAAAACCTAATAAAGTTCGTAGCAAAATCTGGTGCTAGCGAAGTAAAGTTAGAGATGAAAGATGTGAAAATCACAATTAAAACTGTAGGAGAAGAAGGAACAACTATCGTTCAGCAAATGCCTATGGCTACTGCTCCATTATTACAAGCCGCTCCTGCTGCTCCTGCTGCTGTAGCTCCGGTAGCTGTTGAAACTGCTGCCCCAGTTGTAGATAATTCTGCGTCTGATGATTCAAAATATATCACAATAAAGTCTCCAATTATTGGTACAATGTATAGAAAACCTTCTCCTGACAAGCCTATGTTTGTTGAAGTAGGTCAAACAATTGCAGAAGGTGATGTATTGTGTATTATTGAAGCAATGAAATTATTTAACGAAATTGAATCAGAGGTTTCTGGTAAAATCGTTAAAGTATTAGTTGATGATTCATCTCCAGTAGAGTTTGATCAACCATTATTCTTAGTAGATCCATCTTAATATAAAAACACAAATTTCAATGATCAAATCACAAGAAATTGCGATTTGTTTTTTTGTGTAATGTGTAATATAAGTTTAACAGTTTAACAGTTTATGATTTTAGGTGTCTAAAACTACTAAACCAAAATTCCGAAATATCGGAACTTAAACTAAAAAGTATGTTTAAAAAAATACTAATCGCCAATAGAGGTGAGATTGCCTTACGTATTATTAGAACATGTAAGGAAATGGGAATTAAAACTGTAGCAGTATATTCTACAGCAGATGCCGAAAGTTTGCATGTAAAATTTGCTGATGAAGCAGTTTGTATTGGCCCTCCACCAAGTAATGAGTCTTATTTAAAAATGTCAAACATTATTGCTGCAGCAGAAATTACTAATGCTGATGCAATACACCCTGGGTATGGGTTTTTATCTGAAAATGCTAAGTTTTCAAGAATTTGTGACGAGCATGACATCAAATTTATTGGTGCTTCTGGTGACATGATTGACAGAATGGGGGATAAAGCTAATGCTAAATCTACAATGTTAGAGGCTGGTGTGCCATGTGTTCCAGGAAGTGAAGGTGTTATTGAAACATTTGAAGACTGTGTAAAAACAGCTGAAGAAACTGGTTATCCTGTAATGTTAAAAGCTTCTGCTGGAGGTGGTGGTAAAGGGATGCGTGCTGTTTGGAAAGCTAAAGATTTAAGAGATGCTTGGGATTCTGCACGTCAAGAATCAAAAGCTGCCTTCGGAAATGATGATATGTATATGGAAAAGCTTATTGAAGAGCCTAGACATATCGAAATTCAAATTATCGGAGACTCTACAGGGAAAGCTTGTCACTTATCAGAAAGAGATTGTTCTGTACAACGTCGTCATCAAAAATTAACGGAAGAAACACCTTCTCCGTTTATGACAGATGAATTACGTGAAAAAATGGGGAAATCCGCTGTTAAAGCATCAGAATATATTAAATATGAAGGAGCTGGTACTGTTGAATTCCTAGTTGATAAGCATAGAAATTTCTATTTTATGGAAATGAATACGCGTATACAAGTAGAGCATCCAATTACTGAGCAAGTGGTTGATTACGATTTAATCCGTGAGCAAATTAGAGTAGCAGCTGGAATTCCAATTTCTGGGAAAAATTATTTACCACAGTTGCATTCAATAGAATGTAGAATTAATGCTGAGGATCCGTATCACGGATTCAGACCTTCCCCAGGTAAAATTACTACATTACATGCTCCAGGAGGGCATGGTGTTCGTTTAGATACTCATGTGTATGCTGGGTATATGATACCGCCAAATTACGATTCTATGATTGCTAAATTAATTACTACTGCTCAATCAAGAGAAGAGGCAATTAATAAAATGAAACGTGCATTAGATGAGTTTGTTATTGAGGGGATTAAAACAACAATACCTTTCCACAGACAATTAATGGATCACCCTGATTATGTTGCTGGTAATTATACCACAAAATTCATGGAAGATTTCGTGATGGAAAAAAAGGTCAGTACTATATAAATGCTGATTAATATATATAAAAGCTCCTTTCAAGGGGCTTTTTTTATGGTGTTTTTTTTACTAAGGTAAAAAATCAGGCTATACACTGTATTTTTTCTTAAAAAAAGAAAAGGATGCCGCTGCTATCCTTAACACAAAATAGTAAATTGCAACATGAATTTAAGTTACTGGGAAAAATCAGAATGGTTTTCTAATGTCGATTTTACGATTGTTGGAAGTGGAATAGTTGGGTTAAATACTGCAATTGCATTACGTAAAAAACATCCGAATGCTAAAATACTAGTGTTGGAACGAGGAATATTACCTCATGGAGCAAGTACTAAAAATGCTGGTTTTGCTTGTTTTGGTAGTATTTCGGAAATCTTATCCGACTTGAAATCACATTCAGAGGAAGAAGTATTACAATTGATTGAAAAACGCTGGAAAGGATTAGAGTTGCTTCGAAGTAATTTAGGTGATGCTACAATTGATTTTCAGCAATATGGAAGTTTTGAATTGTTTTCTAATGATAATGATTTATTTGATACTTGTTCTGAGCAATTACATGAGGTAAATAGAATGTTACAGCCAATTTTTAAAAAGGATGTATTTAGTGTTTTTGATAATACCTTTGGTTTTAAAAAGGTAAGAAATAATTATATATTCAATCAGTTTGAAGGGCAGTTAGATACTGGTAAAATGATGGCTTCCTTATTAAAGTTAGCACAATCAAAAGGGATAAAAATATTAAATAACGTTACTGTTAAATCCTTTGATGAAAGTACTGATCATGTTGAAGTAGTTTTTGACTTAGGGTATTCTTTTAAAACAAATAAATTACTAATTACAACAAACGGCTTTGCTAAATACTTATTAAATGAAACAGTGGAACCAGCGCGTGCTCAAGTATTAATTACAAAGCCAATTGAAAACTTACATATTAATGGCACTTTTCATTTTGATGAAGGCTATTATTATTTTAGGAATATAAATAATAGAATTCTGTTTGGGGGAGGGAGAAATTTAGATTTTAAAGGAGAAGAAACTACTGTAATGGAAACTTCTCAATTGATCCAAAAGCAATTAGAATCATATTTAAAAGATATAATCTTACCAAGTATTCCATTTGAAATTGATCACCGTTGGACTGGAATAATGGGAGTTGGGGCTCAAAAGAAAGCAATAGTAAAACAGGTTTCTAACCATGTGTTTTGTGGAGTACGTTTAGGGGGTATGGGAGTTGCCATAGGAAGTTTGATAGGTGAAGAATTAGCAAGTTTAGTGTAATGACAGTAAAAGAGCAATTATATCAAGCATGTGAAGAGTTTCTAAAAGGAAGATTAAATATGGTTATTGAGCGAATTGCTAATATTCAGGAGTCTTTACAATCAGAAACAAAAAGCTCCGCTGGTGATAAGCATGAAACTGGTAGAGCAATGTTACAGTTAGAACGAGAAAAAGCAGGGAATCAGTTAATAGACATTCAAAAACAACAAGAATTATTTTCAAGGGTAGTTATTGACACTTCTTCTGATGTTGCTCGTTTGGGAAGCCTTGTGACAACGGATAAAGGAGCTTATTTTTTAGCTATTAGTGTAGGAGCTATTACAATTGATGAAAAAACATATTATGCAATATCTCCAAGCTCTCCAATAGGAAGTGTGTTGTTAGGAAAAAAGATGGGAGAGAAGTTTTCTTTTAATACTGGAGTATCACAACAAATTAAAGAAATAGTATAAAAACAAAAAGACTTCACTGATTATTAGTGAAGTCTTTTTTATAATTAAGGGGGGGATTATTATTCTTTTACAGATATAAATTCTGAGCGTCTGTTTAATTGATGTTCTTCATCAGAGCACCTTACACCATTTTTACATTTGTTTAGTAATTTAGTTTCTCCAAAACCTTACCTTTAATTCTGAATACATCTATACCACCAACCTCAGAAATATAATTTGCAGTTGCTTTTGCTCGTTTATCAGACAATTTTAAGTTATATGAATCTTTTCCCCTAGCATCGGAATGAGAACGTACTTCTATATTTATATTTGGATAACGTTTCATATAAGTAATTACCTTTTGTAATTCCACTGTAGCATCTTGTCTGATATCCCATTTGGCTAAATCAAAATAAATAGGTTTAATCTTTAATTCTTTAGCCAAATCTTGTCCTATTTCAATTTTTTTCAATGTTAAGTCAAAACCTTCAACTATATTGGAAATAATTTTTGTGGCGAAAACTTCTTTAGTATGGGGGCTATATTTCTCCATACTCGCAGTAGCAATAAATTTTGTTTTATTACAATCAATATCTGTACTGTAATAACCTTTTTCATCAGCGTTTATATTAGCAATCTCAATATTATTTTCGTCTACAATTTTTATTGAAGCAAAAGGAAGTGGATCATGGGTGATATCATCACGTATTATTCCGCTTAACTTTCCATTACAAGGAATAATTAATGGCGTTAACTGTTTTAACTCATAGATGTCATCATCTCCCATTCCTCCTTCACGATTAGAACTAAAATAACCAGTTTCTTTTTCAAGATCAAATATCATCGCAAAATCATCAGCAGTACTATTTATAGTTTCTCCTAAATTATAGACTGTATCAAAATTATGATCAAATATTGACATAAATAAGTCTAAACCTCCTTTTCCAGGATGACCATTTGAAGCAAAATATAAGTTTTCATTTTTATCAATAAAAGGGAAGGTGTCACTTTCACTGGTGTTTATTGAAGGGCCTAAATTTTCTGGACTACCAAAACTGCCATTTTCATATATGGCTGCTTTAAATATATCTGATTTTCCATGAGTCCCAGGCATGTCCGATGCAAAGTATAACCATTTTCCATTAGGCGATAAAGCAGGATGACTGACGGAGTATGTGTTACTGTTAAACGGTAATTCAACAGCTTTATCCCAACCAGACTCTTCAGTGTAATTAGTTTTAAATATTTTTAAAAGGAGTTTAGATTTTTTATCCTTTTTTATATAACTATTACGGGTAAAGTACATGGTTTTGCCATCTGAAGTAACTACTGGCGTAGACTCATTAAACTTGGTGTTTATTCCATCGCTGATTTTTACTGTTTTTACACTATCGTTTTCATTTTTAACATATAATTGTAAAAAAGGACGAAATTTCCCTTTTATTTTATGCCTTCTATTTACAATAGTTCCTGTGTCCCGCTCTGAGGTAAAATAGAGTTCTTTGTTTCTACCATAAGCTGGTCCAAAATCAGCATAACTTGAATTAAACATTAATGATTTAACATTATATGTTGGTAATATTACTGATTGGTTTTCTTGTGCATTTACAGTTATAATGAAGAATGCAATTATTAAAATTATATATTCAGTTTTTTTCATCGTATATGTATTAAAAGAATCTAGGTGATGTAATATCTTTTCGTCTATTAAATAAGTCAACCCTTAAAATTAATTCATGTGACCCACCTGTATAGCCGGATAACTTTGTAGTGTCAATATCATAACCATAACCAACCATAATCCCATTTGACATTTGAAAACCTGCAAGTAAACTTACTGCAGCACTCCATCTATATGCAGCACCTAAAATAAATTTATTGTGTATAAGTGTATTTAGTGAAACATCCATCTGTAAAGGTGAACCGTCGATATATTTGACTAATAATGCAGGTTTAATCTTTATGTTGTCAGTTATATTACCCACATATCCTCCAATGAGGTAGTAATTAGTTCTTTCTACTCCAGCTTTGAAGTCATCTTGAGCTATATGTTGAGAATTTAAAATTAATGGAGCTGAAATTCCAGCATACCATTTTTCATTAAATCGATAATATGCACCAATACCAAAATTAGGTTTAAAGTTAGAGAAAGATTGTACATTAGGATCATTAGCGTGTTCAGGATTTAATAGGTTTTTGTCTAGTGCAAAAATGTTAGCTGTTGTTTTTAATCCTAAAGATAATTTCCCTTTTTTTGATGTTGGGATAGTATATGAAAAATCAATATTAATATTCTGTTCTGACCAAGCTCCCAACTTATCGTTTATAAAAGAAACTCCTAAACCAAGTCTTGTTTCTTTAAAAGGCGTGTGAGCTGAAAACATTTGTGTTCTCGGAGCTCCTTTTAAACCAACCCATTGTGAACGATGTAAAGCAGTCATGCTTAAAGCTCCTCTACTTCCTGCATATGCAGGGTTTACTCCAATTGTGTTATACATATAAAAGGTATATTGAGAATCTTGTTGACCAAATGCTACTGTAATCGTACTTAGAATAAAAAGTGTTATTATTATATTTTTCATTTTTTCGCGTTTTGTTAATACCATTATGACTAATACATTTTTACCCTAATCGACTTCATTAATATATAGATAACCAGATTTTTTATAAACCTTACCAGTGTCAACATGTGTATATACTAAAACATAATAATATGTTCCTGTTGGAAGTTTTTTGTTTTTCTGAACGGTTACTCTACCTTCAGAAATACCTTTGAAAAATTGCCCGTTAGTTGCATAATTGTCTTTTTCATAAACTAAAACACCCCATCTATTATAGATCTCTAAACGATTTTCATGATGTTCAATGTTTGATATTGTCATTTGATCATTATACCCGTCGCCATTTGGGGTAATTACATTGAAAATTTCAACCTCTAAAATGGGTGTTTTACACCAATCAGATATGCCATCATCATCAATGTCTGGACCTACTTCTTTAAAATCTAATATTAAATTAGTATTGCTATCAGCAGGGGAAGAATAACAAGTAGCTCCAAGAACAGAACCTTTTAGAGAAACCCCAGTTCCATCTACTTCTCCATCACTTGGCATTGAGTCGATATACCCGGCTTCAATAACATCATAACAACCATCATCATCAGAATCTAAATCAATATTATCAGGAGCCCCATCATTATCTGTGTCTGTAGGAAGTAAAGACTCAGTGATGTCAAACATACCATTAGTGTTTGCATCAATAAAGTTTGTGTCTAAAAAGTCTATTGCTCCATCTTCGTTTGAGTCATATTGATCATATCCTGATTCCAATACGTCATAAATCCCATCATTATCACTATCTATATCGGAATAATCTGAAATACTATCATAGTCAGTATCAATTGGTTCTGTTAATTCGGAATCATCTGCCATCCCGTTATTATTGGTATCTGTAAAGCCAGTATCATTACTATCAATCATTCCATCGTTGTTGGTATCAAGAGCTGCATCTCCATTACCTGCTTCTATAACATCGTAAATTCCATCGTTATCGCTATCTAGATCAAAGGAA
>Ga0209291_1000905_pt1 | contig 27790 bp, 22 predicted proteins | sample GOMGulsemesocosm_FD_184633 | JGI IMG/M metagenome (GOLD analysis project Ga0209291, IMG submission 184633) | Methane-oxidizing microbial communities from mesocosms in the Gulf of Mexico - GOM9B Gulf of Mexico (SPAdes) (version 2) | ecosystem: Environmental > Aquatic > Marine > Cold seeps...
CCCAATGTTTTGTTCTCACTTCTTTATGTAGATATTCTGCAAAAGCTTCGGCTAATCTATCTGCTAACGCTTTAATCATTATCGAATTATAATCGTCGTTATCAGCTTCAAACTGCTCAGCTAATTTGGCTGTACCAAAACCTGTAGACACGCAAAAAGCACCAATATAATCTTGTATTCCTGTTTCTTTTGGAGCAATAAAATCTGCTAACGCGTGATTAGGCACACCTTCTCTTTTCTTTAATTGTTGACGTAAGGTTAAAAAGGTTAGTTGGTCCTCATGATTATGAGATACTGAAACGAGTTCAGTATGACCTTCTTTGAGAGAAACCTCTATATCATCATCATTTATGGTATTTGCAGGAAACAACCCAAAAATGGCTTTTGCTTTTAATAGCTTTTCATCAAAAATTCTTTTTAATAATTCTTGAGCGTCAATAAACAAATCTGTTACTTGACTTCCGACAACGCTATCGGTTAAAATATCAGGATACTTTCCATGTAAATCCCAACTTCTAAAAAAAGGAGACCAATCTATATACGCTTCTAATTTTGTAATATCAAAATCTTCAATTATTTGAATTCCTAATTGTTTTGGTTTCACAATTTTAGAGGTTTGCCAATCTATTTTATATTTTCTTTTTCTAGCCTCTTCAATACTTATGTAGTCTTTTTGTTTGGTTCTGTTTAAGAATTTTTCTCTAAACACATCGTATTCTTCCCTAATCTGCTCTTTATAAACAACATTGTTTTTATTTAATAATTCGCCAACAACTGTTACAGCTCTTGAAGCATCATTAATATGTACCACAGCATCTTTATAATGAGGTGCAATTTTAACAGACGTATGTGCTTTAGATGTGGTTGCTCCTCCAATTATCAAAGGTATATCAAGATTTTGCTTTTCCATTTCTTTAGACACAAAAACCATTTCGTCTAACGATGGTGTAATTAAACCACTTAAACCAATAATATCTACCTGCTCTTTAATAGCAGTATCAATTATTTTTTCTGGCGGAACCATAACACCTAAATCTATAATCTGGTAATTATTACAACCTAAAACTACACTCACAATATTTTTACCAATATCATGGACGTCTCCTTTTACGGTTGCCATCAAAATTTTACCAGCAAACTCTTGTTTTCCGTCTTTTTCTGCCTCAATAAATGGTTGTAAATAAGCTACAGCTTTTTTCATGACTCTAGCCGATTTTACTACTTGTGGCAAAAACATTTTTCCGCTTCCAAATAAATCTCCAACCACACTCATACCTTGCATCAAGTGACCTTCAATAACCTCTATTGGTCTTGAAACAGATTGTCTTGCTTCTTCAACATCTTCAATTATATACGTATCAATCCCTTTTACTAAAGCATGTGTAATTCTGCTTTGCAACTCGGTATTTCTCCATTCTTGAACCGTTTCTGTAAATTCTTTTTTATTTCCTTTTACGGTTTCGGCAAACGCTAATAAACGCTCAGTAGCATCCTCACGTCTGTCAAATAAAACGTCTTCAACACATTGCAGTAACTCTTTATCAATTTCATCATAAATCTCCAACATCGTTGGGTTTACAATACCTAGATTCATTCCGTTTTTTATGGCGTGAAACAAAAACGAAGCATGCATAGCCTCACGCACAGTATTGTTTCCTCTAAAAGAAAAGGACACATTACTTACACCACCAGACACATTAGCAAACGGTAAGTTTTGTCTAATCCACTTAGTTGCATTAAAAAAGTCTAATGCATTTTTACGATGTTCTTCCATTCCTGTGGCAACAGGAAAAATATTAGGATCAAAAATGATGTCTTGTGGAGGGAAACCCACTGTGTTTACTAATATATCATAAGAGCGCTTACAAATTTCTATTCTACGATCATAAGTATCTGCTTGACCATTTTCATCAAAAGACATTACAATTACAGCAGCTCCATAACGTTTTACTAGTTTAGCTTGACGTATAAACTCGGTTTCACCTTCTTTTAAACTTATAGAATTTACAACAGATTTACCTTGAACCACCTTTAAACCAGCCTCAATAATTTCCCATTTAGAACTATCAATCATTATAGGGATTCTGGAAATATCTGGCTCTGAAGCAATGAGATTTAAAAAAGTAGTCATAGCATAAACGCCATCCAACATCCCTTCGTCCATGTTGACATCTAAAATTTGTGCACCACCTTCAACTTGGTCTCTAGCTACAGCTAAAGCTTCGTTGTATTTTTCTTCTTTTATTAATCTTAAAAATTTACGCGAACCTGTAACATTAGTACGTTCTCCTACGTTTATAAAATTACTTTCTGGTGTTACAATTAAGGGTTCTAAACCAGAAAGTGTTAAATATTTTTGACAGTCGCAGTCGTCCATTATGCTAGTTGTTTTATTTGTCTTGGTTTATAGTTTTTTACAACCTGAGCAATTGCTTTAATATGTTCTGGATTAGTCCCACAGCAACCACCAATAATATTAATTAAATCGTCTTTTAAATAGGCTTCAATTAAGTTTTTCATTTCTGCTGGAGTTTGATCATATTCTCCAAAAGCATTTGGTAATCCTGCATTTGGATGCGCAGACGTGTAAAAATCTGTTTGACTTGACAGACGTTTTAAATAAGGTTGTAATTGCTTTGCGCCTAATGCACAGTTAAATCCAACACTTAACAAAGGCACGTGAGAAATAGAAGTTAAAAAAGCTTCTACTGTTTGACCTGACAGCGTACGACCAGACGCATCTGTTATGGTACCAGATACCATAATTGGAATGTCTATATTTTGTTCTTCTTTAACTTCTTCAATTGCAAATAATGCTGCTTTTGCATTTAATGTGTCAAAAATAGTTTCAACTAACAATAAGTCTACTCCTCCATCTATTAAGGCCTCTACTTGTTGCTTGTAAGCTAAACGTAACTCGTCAAAGGTTACAGCTCTAAATTCTGGTCTATTAACATCTGGACTTAAGCTAGCTGTACGATTTGTTGGACCAATACTTCCTGCTACAAAGCGTGGTTTTTCGGGATTTTTATTAGTGAATTCCGAAGCAACATATTTAGCAATTTTAGCCGATTCAAAATTAAGTTCGTAAACCAAATCTTCCATTTCGTAATCTGCCATAGCGATGGTTGTTCCTGAAAATGTATTAGTTTCGACTATATCTGCTCCAGCTTCAAAATACTTGCGATGTACGTCTGCAATTGCATTGGGCTGTGTTAATGATAATAAATCGTTATTTCCTTTTAAAGATGTTGGGTAGTCTTTAAAACGGTCGCCTCTAAAATCTGCTTCAGTAAAGTTATAGCGTTGTAACATGGTACCCATTGCACCATCAAGTACTAAAATTCGTTTTTTAATAACTTCTCTGATACTACTCATACACACTTTTTTAATACTGTTTCAAATTTGCTGTGGTTTGGTACTTGTTTGATTTCAAAAATTGGGTTTAATAATCTAGACAATTGATCAAATTCTATTAAAAAAGCATCATGACCATGTAGGGATTTTATTTCGCCAATAGTTACGTTTTGTTTGACTGATTTTAAATCAATATAAGTTTCCCAGTTTTCTTCAGCCTTGAAAAACAAATCACTATTGATTGTTATAATATGCACATGACCTTTAATGACTGAAGCCACTTCTTTAAAAGATAATCGTCCTCTAGTTATATCAATAGTTTTGAGGATTTGATTCATTAATTTATAAGCTGGCAAATGAAATCTACTGCCCAACTGGTTTCCATGATAATTTAACCAACTTTGGACTTCAAATAAAGGTTGCGAATCTTTACTACGGGAAAACTTTTTTGTTAAAGACTCTGGTGTACGATACAAGGTCATAGCATGCATTCTAGCATCCTTTAATGGTTGGCTTGAATTATTTAAAATAGCGTCTTGAATATGACAATTTGCTATGATCCAATCCGTTACTTTCCAATCTGTAGCAATTGGTATTATATGCTCTGCCAAATCGGGTTTTAACACTGCTAATTCCCATGCAATTCCACCACCAACCGAACCTCCTATGATTGCAAACAACTTGTTAATTAATAAGTGCTGAAGTCCTTTAGCAAAAATTTCTGCTATATTTCTAGCTGTAAATTCTTTGTAGTTATGAATTAAATTTTCCTCTAAATCATCATATCCATTACCAGGAATATTAAAAGCTAAAACGGTATAATGCAAAGTGTCAATACATTTATTATCTCCTATTAAATCATTCCACCAACCTTGATCTCCAACCACACAAGCATTGCCTGTCAAAGCATGATTAACCAATATAATTGGTGCTGTATGTAATGCTTTACCAAATAATTGGTAAGACAACTTAATAGTTGTTGCCTTACCATTATTGTTAACAAAATCAGGAATGTTTATATATTTTAAATTTTTCATTTTACTTTAAACTATATTCTTTTTCAACCGAAATTTTAATAGGTGTTTTATTAGACAAATTGTCTCTAACAGGACAACGTGCTTCAACAATTTCTAACCATTTAGCAAGTGTTTCTATACTTGCATCTGTTTTTGGAATTAAGTTTAACTCTATAGTTTTAAAACCAGCACGCTCATCTTGAGACACACCTAAAAATCTATTGGGATTGATTTGTCCTGATACTTCGATCTCAAGTTTTTCTATTTTAAAACCAAGTTCCTTTGCAACTAAGTGCCCAACGACATTTACACATCCCGCAAAACCAGCAAGAATATACTCGACAGGGTTTGGAGCTTCATCTGTCCCATTTAATGCTTCTGGCTCATCAACCACTAATTTAAACTGTCTAGCTTGTCCTATAAATTGAGTAGCAGAAGTACTGTTTCCTGTTACTGTAAATTTTAAATCACTCATATTTTATTGCATTAGAAATAACCATCACACTTTAAAATGGCAACTAAAAAGTGTGACGTTATTTCGGGTTAAATAATTAAAATTAAATTAGGCTTAAGCTAAAACGGTTTTATTGACTACAGCAAAGGCTTCTTTTAAATCTGCTTTTAGATCGTCTATATTTTCTATCCCAACAGATAATCTAATTAAGTCTTTGGTAACACCAGTTGCTTCTTGAGCTGCATCATCTAATTGCTGGTGTGTTGTACTTGCTGGGTGAATAATTAGTGATTTAGTATCGCCAATGTTGGCTAACAATGAAAACAATTTGGTAGTATCTGCTATTTTTTTAGCCGATTCAAAACCTCCTTCAACTCCAAATGTCACTACACCACTTTGTCCTTTAGGTAAATATTTTTTAGCTAACGTATTGTATTTACTAGTTTGTAACCCTGGATAATTTACCCATGTTACTTCTGGTTGTTCCTGTAACCATTTAGCTAATTGCAAAGCGTTTTGAGAATGTTTTAAAATTCTTAACTCTAAAGTTTCTAATCCTTGAATTATTTGAAAAGCATTAAAGGGACTTAATGCACCACCATAATCACGCAAACCTTCAATCCTGATTTTAGCAATAAAAGCTGCAGCTCCAATAACATCGCTATAAACCAACCCATGATAACCAGCCGAAGGCTCTGTAAATTCTGGAAACTTTCCATTAGTCCAGTCAAAAGTTCCTGCATCCACTATGATGCCTCCTAACGAGGTACCGTTACCTGTAATATATTTTGTAAGTGAATGGATGACTATATTTGCACCATATTCAATTGGATTCAGCAAGTATGGTGTCGCAACTGTGTTATCCACAATTAATGGTACTTTATGTGCTTTTGCTTGTTTTGAAATAGCCTCTAAATCCAATACATCCAATTTTGGATTACCTAAAGACTCTACAAACACTGCTCTTGTATTTTCTTGTGCTGCTTTGCTAAAATTTTCTGGATCTGATGGATCTACAAAAGTGGTTGTAATACCATGTCTTGGTAGGGTTACGCTTAATAAATTATAGGTACCACCATACAAACTACTAGAAGCCACGATATGATCTCCTGCTTTTAATAAGGTTAATAATGTTGTAGAAATTGCTGCTGTTCCGGAAGCAGTTGCTACTGCTGCAATACCACCTTCTAGAGCAGCAATACGTTGTTCTAAAACATCGTTTGTTGGATTATTTAAACGTGTATAAATAAATCCAGGCACTGATAAATTAAAACGTCCTGCTGCATCATCTGAATCGTCAAAAACGTATGAAGTGGTTTGATAAATAGGCACTGCTCTTGTACCTGCTGTCTTGGTTGTGTCGTGTCCTGCGTGTAATGCTTGTGTAGCAAATTTTTGTGTACTCATTTTTCTAAATTTTGAGTTAATAAATAAATTAAACCAAAAGTCAAATAAGCTTCGTTTGAAGCATACTTAATAGAAAAATGTTAAAAAGAAAATACTAATTGCAGATGAGCAATTAGTTTAAGTTATCTATCCAATATATCGATTAATGAATCGAAAATTAAGTAGAATTTAGCACCTTCTTAGTAAATCTAAGGGTTGCTAAGGCTTCAATGGGTCTAATCCCTCCACCTTTCTTGATAACATTTCAGTAAGTTTTTGAACTTTGTGAATACAAATATTGCAAAATATATATTTTAAAAACAAACAAAACAGAATAATTTTCTAGAAAATTAACATTTTTTAATTTAAACAGAAAAAAATTCGCTAAAATTAAATATAAACAGATTTATAATCTACAAAACAAATATAGCAAGTCTGAAAATTTTCAAACTTGCTATATCTTACACATAAAAAATTAATTGAATTTTAAGCCGAATTACGACTCGCATTTATATTACCAAATAACGATCGTGTTACTAATTTTTCATAAACAGCAATCAACTCGGCATCTTTTACATCTGCTTTCTCTAATTCTTGAATTTGTTTTAAAGCATATTGTTGTATTGTTAATAGTGGCAATACAATAGATTCTCTGACCCTAATAGAAGCTTTACCTGATGGCTCTTCTTCCATTAAATCCGTATAGCCAGTTAATTTTAAAATCAATCGTTTTGTAGTCAAGTACTCTGTGTGTATAACATTCCAAAAGGCACCATATTCTGGATCATCACTCATGTATTTAGTCAAATCAAAAAACGATTTTGATAAGGACATCATACTGTTTTCTATTAATGTTCTAAAAAAGCTAGACGTTTTAAATAGCTTTTGTGCTTTTTCAAATTCGCCTGAATCCTCATAATGTTTTAAAGCAGTACCAACACCAAAAAATCCTGGTACATTTTGTTTTAATTGACTCCAAGATCCTACAAATGGGATAGCTCTTAAATCTTCAAACACTAAGCCTTCTGCTTTACCACGTTTGGATGGTCTACTTCCAATATTTGTTTTAGCATAGTATTTTAGCGTACTCATATGTTCTAAATACGAAATAAACTTTGGGTGGTTTTTAAAATCTACATACGCTTGGTAACTTAGGTTTGCTAAATTATCCATAACAACTCTGTTTTCTGGTAACATGCGCAAGTCCGTATCACTTAAACTATTATATATACCAGAACTTATTAATTGTTCAAGGTTATATTGTGACGAATCTAACGTCCCAAAATTAGAGCTAATAGTTTGTCCTTGGATGGTTAGCTGCACTTCTTTATCCTCTATAGTTGGTCCTAATGAAGCATAAAAATTGTGTGTTTTACCACCACCTCTTGCTGGTGGTCCACCACGACCATCAAAAAATATGACAGTTACATCATATTTTCTAGAGATAGCTGTTAAACGTTCTTTTGCTTTATAAATAGCCCAATTAGCCATTAAATAACCTCCATCTTTAGTTCCGTCGCTAAAGCCTAACATTATGGTTTGTTTGTTTCCTCTAGATTTTAAGTGTTTAGCATAGGCAGGATTTGTATATAAATCCTCCATAACTATATGTGCATTTTCTAAATCTGTAATAGTTTCAAAAAGAGGTCCAATATCAACCGTAAGCTTATCATTAAATGCTACTACTTTAAGCATTGCAAATAACTGCATCACATTTAAAGTGGTTTGATTATTACTAATTATATAACGGTTTGCAGCTAACTCTCCATTAGTTTCCTGAATAGATTTTAAGGCCTTAATAGTATTTAGTGCTTTTAGGGTTTCTTCATCTTTAATTAAAGATAAATCCACTGTTCCTTTAACCTCAGATAACACTTTAACCTGTTCTGCTTCCGTTAAATCATGATAGTTACTAGGTATATCCTTGCTTCCGTTTGCAATCATACTATCCACCATAGAGGTAAATATTGAATGATGCACTCTACTATCTTGACGTATATCTAAACTTGAAAAATGAAAACCAAATAAATGAATCTTATTAAGCAAACTAGTTACTTCTGTAACATAAAGTGATTGATGCTGATCAATTATAATTTGTCTGATAGCTTTTAATTCTGAAATTAAATCATTTAATGTTAAGCTTGACTTTTCATGTAGCACTTTTTTATACAACTCGGTTTCTATATATGATATACGCTCTTCAACGCCTTGAAACGTTAATTTACGTTTTAACTTTCTGACATCTTTATGATAGTTTTTAATAATAGTTTCATGCAGTCTAGTTGCTACTTTAACTGTAATTTCTGGTGTAACAAATGGGTTACCATCTCTGTCTCCTCCTGGCCAAAAACCAATATTAATTATATCGTTATCTATATGTTTTCCATCAAAAATGTTTTGTTGGATGTAATCATATATTTTTCCGAAAGATTCATAAAACACATTTTCTAAATACCAAATTAAGCTAACCGCTTCATCGTAAGGTGTTGGTTTTTCATGTTTAAAAAATGGTGTTTTTCCTAACTGCGCTAATAAATCATTAATACGTAGTAAGTCGTTTTCTCTAACTGCTTCTGTCAAATCTGTGATAATTCCTAAAACAGTACCAGGATAAAATTGTGTTGGATGTGCTGTTAAGACAATTCTAACTTTAAATTCTTCTAAATACTGACGTAACTTATCTAGCTTTCCTTCTGCAGCAGCACTTTCTTTTAAACTTCTAAGCGTACCAATTCCGTCCATATTATTAACAATTGGAAAAGCAGCATCCTCAATAGCATCAAATAAAACAACTTGTCTTTCTATATATTGAATAAAACGAAACAATAAATCTATTTTAGATTTATCAGAACGTCTTGCCTGGTATTTTTTAAAAAAGGTATCAACAATTACAGTAGGGTTATGTCCATCTTCAAACCCTTTTTTACATGTCTCATGAAACAATGGTAATAAAACACCTGTTTTTGTAATAGTATCAAAAGGAAGGGTCATAAAAATACCGTTGTATATTTGATATTTAGACAATACGTTTTGATTGAAACGTGTTAACTTAGGCTGTAAAGGCATAATTTTTATTTTTTAGATAAGTTATAAAGTTAATGAACAATAGCTGACTTTGATAAAATGATTGAAATTTTTAGGAATTATTAACTAAAGCCTAACCTTTGTAAGAATTACATAATTAAATGTTTAAATTTTGATTTTTATAAAATGTTATATTGATAGCTAAATACATCAATTAACTATTTTTAACGGTATGTTTTGATAAAAACTACTTTATTTTCTTACTTTTGCTGCTCAATAAATTAGAGGACGGATTTGACTGATTGCAACCTCATTAAAAAATGCTAAAGGCAGTGTAAACTTCCTTAGACGCTTTCGTCAAATCTATTATATACATTTTAAAAAACAAATATGGCGTATTTATTTACATCAGAGAGTGTGTCTGAAGGACACCCAGACAAAGTAGCAGATCAAATTAGTGATGCTTTAATAGATAACTTTTTGGCATTTGATAAAGACAGTAAAGTTGCTTGCGAAACTTTAGTAACAACAGGACAGGTTGTTTTAGCTGGAGAAGTTAAATCAAACACGTATTTAGACGTACAACAAATAGCTAGAGATACTATTAATAAGATTGGATATACTAAAAGTGAGTATATGTTTGATGGTAATTCTTGTGGTGTATTTAGTGCAATACATGAGCAATCAGACGATATAAATCGTGGTGTTGACAGAGCTAGCAAAGAAGAGCAAGGTGCTGGTGACCAAGGTATGATGTTTGGTTACGCAACACGCGAAACAGAAAACTATATGCCTTTAGCTTTAGATTTATCTCATAAAATTTTAATAGAATTAGCAGAGTTACGTCGCGAAAGCAAAGACATTACTTATTTAAGACCTGACTCTAAAAGTCAAGTTACTATTGAGTATAGTGATGATAATGTACCACAACGTATTGATGCAATTGTAGTATCAACTCAGCATGACGATTTTGATGCTAACGATGAGGTGATGTTATCTAAAATTAGAAAAGATATTGTCGAGATATTAATACCTAGAGTGGTAGCTAAATTACCAGAAGCGACACAAGCATTATTTAATGACGACATTAAATACCACATTAATCCAACAGGAAAGTTTGTTATTGGTGGACCTCATGGTGATACAGGATTAACAGGTCGTAAGATTATTGTTGACACTTATGGAGGAAAAGGAGCCCATGGTGGTGGTGCTTTTTCTGGAAAAGATCCAAGTAAAGTTGATAGAAGTGCTGCTTACGCTACTAGACATATCGCTAAAAATTTAGTAGCTGCTGGTGTTGCTGATGAAATTTTAGTACAAGTATCATACGCAATTGGTGTTGTTGAGCCAATGGGAATTTTTGTAGACACATATGGAACTTGTCCATTTAATATGACTGATGGAGAAATTGCACAAAAAATATCTAAGATATTTGATATGCGTCCATCTGCTATTGAGGACCGTTTAAAATTACGCAATCCAATGTATAGCGAAACAGCTGCTTATGGACATATGGGAAGACAAAACGAAACCGTAACCAAAACATTTTCTAGACCAAATGGAGGAGACATTACTATAGATGTTGAATTATTTACTTGGGAAAAATTAGACTACGTAGACAAAGTAAAAGCTGAGTTTGGATTATAACATCCAACTTATTTATATAAAAAAAGCCTCTCAAAACATTTGAGAGGCTTTTTTATTTATTAGTTAGCTTTTCATTTTATTGGCAAATGCACAATTTTTTTAGTGTCAAAAAAGTCTTCTTCAAAATAATCAGATATGTTATAAATTGTAGTGGTTTTATAATCCTGAAGCTCTTCCGTTAAATCACCACCTTTAAGATAAATTATTCCATTTTTAAGTTGGTTTTGCTGTGTTTTTGACACTTTTCCTTTAATCCAATGCACAAACGTTGGCATTGCTGCAACAGCACGACTGATAATAAAGTCGTAAGTTTCTTTAATTTCTTCTACACGACTATGTGTTACTTTAACGTTTTGCAACTCTAAACCAGCAACAACCTCTCTAACTACGTTTAGTTTTTTATTAATACTATCCACTAAATGAAATTCGCATTCAGGAAATAAAATAGCTAAAGGAATACCAGGAAAACCTCCTCCTGTGCCTACATCCATCATTGAGCTTCCTTCTTTAAAATTAATAATTTTAGCAATTGCTAAAGAGTGTAGTACATGACGCAAATACAACTCGTCAATATCCTTTCTAGACACAACATTAATTTTTAAATTCCAATCTTGATATAATGCTTCAAGCTTAGTAAATTGTTCTATTTGTAAAGGGGTTAAATCAGGAAAATACTTTAAAATCAGCTCCATAAACGTTTATAATTTTCGACAAAAATATGCATTTTAACACTAAAAAGGGAGTATCTGTTTTGCTTAATTAATTATCTTTGTAAGAAATATTATTTGACGGATTTTTCCGTTATAGTAAAAAGAATACAATTACAATGACAAAACAAACAGTAACGTTCTCTCGAACAGACTCTGCAAAATTTTTTAAAACACTTAATAAACGTGTCAACAATTATTTTAAAGAAAACAATATTAAAAAAACAGGAAATTGGAAATTATACATTAAAGCCATAGTAATGTTTACCTTATTACTAGGTCCATTAGTACTTATCTTAACCGTAGATTTACCAACTTGGCTACAGATTATATCAGTAATGGTCATAGGTGTAGGTATGGCTGGTGTTGGAATGAATGTGATGCACGATGCTAATCATGGGTCCTTTTCTAGCAAAAAATGGGTTAATCGTTTAATGGGAAGTAGTATCCATATTTTAGCTGGTAATGACTACAATTGGAAAGTACAACATAATGTTTTACACCATACATACACTAACATTGAAGGACATGACGAGGATATTGACGCTGGAAGAATCATACGTTTTTCTAAGCACTCTAAGTGGTTAAAAATACACCAATATCAAAAATATTATGCCTTTTTACTTTATGGTTTATTAACTGTAAATTGGGCAATTACAACAGATTTCAAACAAACTTATGTGTACTTAAAAAGAAAATTATCTTATGGTGATTTTCCTAAACCAGCAACACAATGGACTAAATTAATCATTGGTAAAATTTTATATTATACCATTTGGGTGGTTTTACCTTTATCATTAGGATATGCTTGGTGGCAAGTTTTAATTGGCTTTTTAATCATGCATTACACTGCAGGAATTATTTTAAGTGTTGTGTTTCAATTAGCACACGTTATGCCAAATACAGAGATGCCTTTACCAGATGAAAATGGTAACATGAAAAACACTTGGGCTATTCACCAGTTATTTACAACCTCTAACTTTTCACCTAAAAATTGGTTAGTAGAGTTTTATACAGGTGGATTAAACAGACAAGTAGAGCACCATTTATTTGCACATATTAGCCATGTACACTACAAAAACATAGCAAAAATAGTCAAAGAAACTGCACATGAATTTAGCTTACCATACAATGAATATAACTCTATTTGGAAAGCTATTGGAGAACACTACCAACAACTAAAAATGTTAGGTCAAAACCCTAACATGGCATAATTAATTTTTGCACAATATAACAACACACACATGAGCCAACCACTTTCTGATCGTATTTTAAACATGTCCACTTCTGCCACTTTAGCTATGGCAGCAAAAACTAGAGAACTTAAAGCTGAAGGAAAAGACATTATAGGATTAAGCTTAGGCGAGCCAGACTTTAATACACCAGACTTTATTAAAGATGCTGCTATCCAAGCCATTAATGACAATTACAATTCATACTCTCCAGTAGATGGTTATGTTGAGTTAAAAGAAGCGGTTATTACTAAATTTAAGCGTGATAACAACTTAACTTACACCTTACCACAAATTGTAGTATCTACAGGTGCTAAACAAAGTTTAGCAAACATTGCAGCAGTAATGTTAAACAAAGGAGATGAGGTTATTTTACCATGTCCTTATTGGGTAAGTTATTCTGATATTGTTAAGTTAAGTGAAGGTGTTCCTGTAGAAGTACAAACAAGTATTGATACGGATTTTAAAATGACTGCTGCACAATTAGAAGCTGCCATTACACCAAAAACTAAAATGTTATGGTTTAGTAGTCCTTGTAACCCAAGCGGATCATTATATAGTCAAACAGAATTAGAAGCTTTAGCTGAAGTTTTAAAAAAACATCCAAATATTTACGTTGTTTCTGACGAAATTTACGAACATATTAATTACACCGGAAAACCACATGCAAGTATGGCTTCTGTTGATGGTATGTTTAACAATACCATTACTGTAAACGGAGTATCTAAAGCATTTGCAATGACTGGATGGCGTATTGGTTACATTGGTGCTCCAGATTGGATTGCACGTGCGTGTAACAAAATGCAAGGTCAAGTGACTAGTGGTGCAAATTGTATTGCACAACAAGCAGTAATCACAGCTTTAAATGCCGACCCAAGTGTTGTAAAATTTATGATTGACGAGTTTAAAGTACGTCGTGATTTAGTTTTAGATTTACTAAGTAACATCGAAGGTTTTAATACAAATACACCAGAAGGCGCTTTTTATGTGTTTCCAGATATTTCTTATTTTTTCGGAAAAACATTAAGAGGAAAAACAATACATAACGCAACAGATTTTTCTTTATATTTATTAGAAGAAGCATTAGTAGCAACAGTTACTGGAGAAGCTTTTGGAAATCCTAATTGCATTAGATTAAGTTATGCAGCTTCACAAAAAGAGATCACTGAAGCTATAAAGCGTATTAAAGAAGCGGTTAGCTAATTAACCCTTTATATATAAATAATTAAAAAAAAGCTTCACACATGTGAAGCTTTTTTTTTTAAATATAACTAATTATAATCTGTTTCAGATTGGTATCCATAAAATTGTTTTACAACAATAATACTGTTGCCAATACGTAAAACACTAACACAAACATTAAGTTTTCAATAATGGAATTAATTTTACAATTAAGACTTTTTCAGACTAGAGACTATATTTAAAAAGATAAAACTCTATTTACACCAAATAAATTAGCAAAAAAATCATAGCTACCAAAGATATAATAAGTAATATAATTTATTTGGTACGCCTCAATTTGTGCTCTCTCTTAAATTTATTTCGCAAAAACGCAATATCTTTTTCTGATGCTTTAGGTAGGTTGTATTCTGTTTTTTCTGTTGAATTACTAACAAAACTAAAAGACTTCTCTTTACGTTTTGCTAACATATTTCTATTACTTTTTAATGATTGGTTTGCTGCCATCATTGATCCTTCTCCACCCATAAATTATAAATTTTAACCTGAATGTTTTCAGAAATTAAACATCACAATCTTTTAAGCAAATCTTTAAAAATCAAAGTACCTTCAAGATTATTATACAAAAAAAAGCTGCTTTACATATATGTAGCAGCTTTTTGTAAAATGTTACATTCCTGATTAGAGAAAATAACAATAGACTAATAGAACTTAAATAATAGCGATGATAATCATTACTAAAAACAACAATACTTTAAGTGATGTAGCAACTGTACAACAGCTTCGATTGTAAGACCAACTTTTTAGACGTTGCTTACGGTTAAATAAAGATTTAGACGAAATGTTTTTAAAATTACCTATTACAATAGACTTGTAATTTGAATTTAAGATTCCTGAATAATTATTTAATGTAGTTACTGAGTCCGTTTGTAAAGACTGTGTGTTGATTGATAGTGACATGATTGATTGATGTATTGGTTATATAATAAAGACGAAGTAGACTTTAAAATGTTACAGTACAACAAATAAAATACCAATACTATTTTGAAAACTATCTATTTCTCCAGAAAAAAGGCGTCAACAAAATCAATACAGTAAACAACTCTAAACGACCAATTAACATTAAAAAACTACACCACCATTTACCAATAGCTGGTAATGCTGCATAATTATTTACTGGTCCAAATTGATCTAAAGCAGGACCGACGTTTCCTAGGCTTGAAGCTGCAATACCAATAGAGGATTCAAAATTAATACCCATCATAGAAAAACCTAAGGCACCAATTATAAAAGCAATCATGTATAAAATAAAAAAGCCTAGAATATTAAATACAATATCTCCTGATATAGCTCTTTTATTATATCGTACTGGTAAAATAGCATTAGGATGCAATGTACGTTTAAACTCTAAAAATCCGTTTTTAATTAATACTAAATGACGTACAACTTTTACACCTCCTGCTGTACTTCCTGCAGAGCCACCTAAAAACATTAGCCCAAAGAAAAATACCACCAAAAATGGTGTCCACAATGTATAGTCTGCTGTGACAAATCCTGTAGTAGTAATAACAGATAAAACTTGGAACAATGCGTGTCTAAAAGCACTTTCGCCTTTACCCCAAACCATTGGATGGTCAATTGAAGACACTGTTAAATCTGCTCTAAAATAAATGATTAACGCAGCAATTACTGTAAATATAGCAACAAATTTAAAGTACAATTTAAACTCTTCATCATGTATTACTTTTTGAACTTTACCTTTAAAAGCAAAATAACTTAGTACAAAGTTAGAACCTGCTAAAAACATAAAAGCGATAATAATATATTGTATAACTGGTTGATTATTCCAATAGGCTACACTTGCATTTTTAGTAGAAAAACCACCAGTAGACAACGTACACATGGAGTGATTTATGGCATCAAAAAAGCTCATTCCTGCTACTTGAAGCAAAATAGTTTCGGCAGCAGTATAACCAAAATAGATTAACCACAAACGCTTTGCGGTATCTGTAATTCTAGGATGTAATTTATCAGCACTAGGTCCAGGTGCTTCAGCTGCAAATAACTGCATACCTCCAATTCCCAGTAATGGTAATATGGCAACTGCTAAAACAATAATACCCATACCTCCAATCCAATGGGTTAAACTCCTCCAAAACAAAACCCCTTTAGGTACAATTTCGATATCATTTAAAATGGATGCTCCTGTGGTTGTAAAACCAGACATGGTTTCAAAAAAAGCGTTTGTAAAATTAGGAATTGCTCCTGTGGCTAAATATGGTATTGCACCAGATAAGGACATAACAATCCACCCAAAAGCTACAACAATGTAACCTTCACGCTTATTCATTTCTTTATTATGGTTTCGATGATTAATCATCCCTAAAAGCCCAAAAATTAAAATTCCTAAGCCAGAAGACACCAATTGTAAAGTCACACCATCTTGATAAATTAAGCTTACCAATGCTGATAGTAAAATAAAACCACCATTAAAGACTAATAGTAAACCAAAAAAGTAAAATATAATTTTGTAGTTAAGGCGTAATCGTTTTCCCATTATAAAAATAGTTTTTCTACTTCTTTAATAGATCGTGGTAAACAACACACGACAATATAATCTCCTTCTTCTATTCTAAAACTACCCAAGGCAATCAATCCTTTACCATTCCTGATAACACCACCAACAATAGCAGATCTAGGAAACTCAACATCTTTAATTAACTTATTGCAAATTTTTGAAGTAGGTTTAACCTTAAACTCTAACAACTCGGCATTCATGTTGTTAAGTTTAGTCATTGCAATAACTTCACCTTTACGTATGTATCTAAAAATATTATTGGCAGCTAAAAGTTTTTTATTAATTAGCGTGTCAATACCAATAGATTGGGATAACTCAAAGTAATCCATATTCTCTACTAAGGCAATAGTCTTTTTAACACCCTTAGATTTAGCAACAAGGCAGGACATAATATTAGTCTCAGAATTACCAGTTACAGATATAAAAGCATCCATTTCGCTAATATTTTCTTCCTCTAACAATTCAACATTACGACCATCTCCATTAATGACTAAAACTTTAGGTAAGTCGTCCGCTAAATCAAAAGCAATATCTTTATTATTCTCTATTAATTTTACATTAAATCCACTTAATGACAAATCTCTAGAAGTTTTAAAACCAATTTTACTACCACCTAAAATCATGACATCCTTAACAGGTGTATTTGTTTTACCTGTCATTTTACATAACTCATCTCCTCCACCAGCACATGTAATAAACACTGCATTATCTCCTTCTCTAAACTCGGTATCTCCTCTAGGTATAATCGTATATTGGGTACCAAAACGTTGTATTGCAATTGGCACAAAATGAATTTCTGAAAATAACTCGGCAGCTTCTTTTACTGTCTTACCAACAAAACCTGCTGTTCTGGTTAAACTTAAACTAACCATAGTTAGTGCTCCACCCTCAAACTCATAACTATCTTTAAAGGCCGATTGATTTAAAAGCAACTCGATCTCTGCAGCAGCTAAACTTTCTGGCGAAATCAGCTCGTCAATACCAAATCTGGTAAAACCAACCTCATCTTTATGTTTAATAAACTCCGTGTTAGAAATTCTAGCTATAGTACGTTTAGCACCTAACTGCTTAGCTAATACACAGACAGTAATATTTGTAGTTTCGGATGCTGTTACGCCAATTAATAAATCTGCACGATCTATTTTGGCTTCTTTTAAAATAGCAATAGATGTCGCATCACCTTTTAAGACTTTTATATCCAGGTGGTTATCTGCGTAAGACAAACTGTCTCTATCTGTATCAATAAGTGTAATTTCTTGAGACTCGTAAGACAATAATTTTGCTAAATGAAATCCTACTTCACCAGCTCCAGCAATAATTATTTTCATATTTCTTTAATAAAGGGAGTGCAAAGATAATTAATTTAAAGATTTAAGGGTCAATTATTTATTCTTTTGAAGTTTTACAGACTATTATATATGCATTATCTTTGTAAAAAAATTGATTTTGACAAAAGTAAATCCATACAAAGATAGCGACTTAGGAAAGAAAGAACAGGTAACTAAAATGTTTGATACCATTTCTGGTGAATATGATGGTTTAAACCGTGTAATTTCTTTTGGAATAGATATTAAATGGCGCAAAAAAGTAGTTGACATTGTAAAAGCTACTAATCCAGAAAACATTTTAGATATTGCTACAGGAACTGGTGATTTAGCTATTAATCTTGCTGAAACTAGCGCAAAAAAAATTATTGGTTTAGACATAAGTAGCGGTATGCTAGACGTTGGAAAACAAAAAATAAAAGCTAAAAATCTAGATCAAAAAATTGATATGGTTATTGGTGATTCCGAGAATATGCCTTTTGACGATAACACCTTTGATGCTATAACTGTAGCTTTTGGTGTCCGCAACTTTGAAACCCTAGAAAATGGTTTAAAAGATATTTTACGTGTATTAAAACCAGGTGGAATTTTTGTTATTTTAGAAACATCTGTACCCACTAAATTTCCTTTTAAACAAGGGTATCAATTCCATTCTAAAGTTATTTTACCTACTGTTGGTAAATTATTTTCTAAGGATAAAACAGCTTATAAATATTTAAGCGAAAGTGCTAATGCTTTTCCTTATGGAGAGGCTTTAAACAATATTTTACGTAAAATTGGGTTTAGTAATGTTACAGACATGCCTCAAACATTTGGTGTTGCTACAATTTACAAAGCATTTAAAAAATAATGAATACAAAACATATTTCGACCTTACTACTTGCTCTATTTTTAACGACAGCTTCTCAAGCGCAGCTTTTTACTAAAGAAAAAGTGAAAAACCTAGAAACTGTAGATAAAGCAACTTTAAGTTGGGGTTATTATTTAGGGTTTAACAACTTAGATTTTAAATTAGACTACAATAATAATCTTGGCGATATACAAACGGAACGCACCATTGGTTTTAATGTAGGGTTGTTAGGTAACGTACGTATTAACGATTATTTTGATGTGCGTTTTGAGCCTGGTTTAGTAATATCACAACGTAACTTGATGTATCCAGAAAATTATTTTGACACTTTTGACGAAGAGATTACAGACTCAGATTTACTACGCGAAGTTAAGTCAACTTATGTATACTTTCCGTTATTATTAAAAATATCAACTAAGCGTGTCAACAACTTTAAACCATTTGTTTTAGCAGGTGTATCCACTGCTATTAACTTGTCTAGTAACGAGAAAAACCCTGACGACAACTCGGCTGGAGAATTTAGAATGGTAAAAAACATGCAGTTTTTTGAACTTGGTTTTGGTATTGATTTTTACTTAGACCGTTTTAAGTTTACACCATCTATTAGGGGTGTATTTGCAATGCAGGACGAACTTATTAGAGACAAAGACATAAATAGTCCTTGGACTAGTAACATTAGTCAAATGCAAACACGAGGTATATTCATTAATTTTACTGTACAGTAAAACTTTGGTCTCCTAAATAATTTTTAGTTTTCAATAATTTAACGTCTAAACTCGCTTAACAAAATAGCTCCTGCTGTAGCTACATTTAAACTTTCTGTTGCTTGAAGATCTCCAAATCTTGGAATACTTATTTTGTCTGTTACACAAGTTTCAATTATTGAGGATATTCCATTGGCTTCATTTCCTAAAACTAAAATACCTGCTTTAGGTAAATTAGTTTGGTACACATTTTTACCATCCATAAAAGCACCAAATACTGGTAGATTGATTGCTTTTAAATAAGCACTTAAGTCTGTGTAAACAATTTTTACTCTAGTTAAAGATCCCATGGTTGCTTGAACAACTTTTGGGTTATAACAATCCACAGTTTTAAGACTGCAAACTAATTGTTTGATTCCAAACCAATCGCATAGTCGTATAATTGTACCTAAATTACCAGGATCACGTATATCATCCAACGCTAATATTAAACCTTCGTTTTTTAAAGCTTTTGCATTAGGTATTTTAAAAATTGCAAGAGCAGTGTTTGGAGTGGTTAAACAACTAATTTTTTTTAAATCGGCTTCAGATATAATACTTTCGTTTTCTACATTAAAAGTCTCTGTGGTAAATAAATCCACAAGTTTAAAAGTAGAATTTAAAAACTCTTTAATTACTTTTCCGCCTTCAGCAATAAATAAACCTTCTTGTTGTCTATATTTTTTTTGCTTTAAACGCGTTATATTTTTAATTTGATTTTTAGAAAGCACGCTTTTAATATTTTTTTTATAAAGAAAAAGAAAAAAAAGCAGTTGGCATTTGCGTGTTTCTATTTATTTAAAATTTATTTGTTCAATAAATAGTGTATTTTTGAATGTGATGTATTAGTAATGCGTCAAAACAGCAATAAACACCCTAATTATTTAGTATTCTTTTGAAAAAAATTCAATTTAAAATAATAGTTTTAATAGCAATAACCATGTTATTTAATGCATGTGACTCGGTAAAACGTGTAGCACAAAACCAGCATTTATTAACTAAAAACACAATAACTATTAATGGGGAAAGTGTAACAAATGATACGATATCAAATTTATTGTATCAAAAACCAAACTCTAGATTACCTATACCCTTTACAACAATACCACTTAAACTATATATATATAATAGTGCTAGACCTAATATTGACTCTGTTTTAAACGCTAGGTTTTATAGCAATCCAAAAAAAATGGCTCGAAAGTCTAAATTACTATCTAGAAAACAATTGGATAAGTACTTAGACTCTAAAAAAAGCTTTAATAGCTGGCTAAAACGCACAGGAGAAGCGCCAGTAATAATCGATACATCCTTGACTAATAAATCTATAGTTAAAATAGAAAATTATTACAAAACTAATGGTTGGTTTAATGCTACTGCAGACTATAAAATCAATAAAGGTGATGACAAAAAAGCAAGTATAGATTATATTATTGAAACCAAAAACGCTTATAAATTTGACACGGTTTCTTCAAACATAAAATCTCCTGTGGTAGAAAAAATCTACAACCAGTTTAAAGAAGAATCATTAATTAAATCCGGATCACAATACCGCATTAATGATGTTTATAATGAAGCTGACAGAATAGTTGAATTAATGCGTGATAATGGAGTATACCACTTTAGCCAAGATTATATCGAGTTTGAAGGTGACACCATTTTTGGCAATAATAAAATGAATATTGAAACTATTATTGAAAACCGTTTAATTAGAGAAGACGAAATTTCTAGACGAGAACCCTTTAAGGTCTTTAAAGTAAAAGATGTAAACATCTACACTAACAGCTCATTTAAAAACAGAAATCAATCTACAAATGACACCACTTATTACGATGGTTACAACATTTATAGTATTGGTGAATTAAAATACAAACCCAAAGCATTAACAAACTCAATATTTATAACACCTAACACTGTTTTTAAAGATAAAAACAGACCATTAACATCAAGAAAAATTAGTGATTTACGCACGTTTAAATATCCAAATATTACTTACGTAGAAAATGCAGACACGACACTAACAGCAAATATTTTTTTAACACCATTAAAAAAGTTTGAATTAGAGTTTAGTGCTGAAGCTCTTCAAAGCAACATTCAAACTATTGGTTTTTCTATTAACCCTAGCCTATTAATTAGAAACGTATTTAACTCGGCAGAGACATTAGAAATTTCTGGATTTACATCTATTGGATCTTCAAAAGATGCTAGTAATATAAAGGATCAGTTTTTTGATATCAACGAGATTGGAGCAAATTTAAAACTTACTATCCCAAGATTATTTTCACCATTTAATACAGAGAAGATAATTCCTAAATACATGTTTCCTAGTACAAGGTTAACTGTAGCAACCTCTAGTCAAACTAACATCGGTTTAGACAAGCAAACCTTTACAGGGTCCTTTAATTACAGATGGTATCCAAATAACACCATTACTAATAAATTAGATTTATTTAATATCCAATTTGTAAAAAACCTTAATACAGCAAACTACTTTAATGTTTATGATAATTCATTTGATTCATTAAATGAAATTGCACAAACTTCAGGTTTTATTAATTCAGACCAAAACCTTAGCATACCAACACAAGCAGATAACTTTTTAGATCAAGTAGAAAATGGGTCATATGACACCATATTATCCTCTGACGATTTAGACACAGTAAACGCTATAAATGAAAGAAAACAAAGGCTAACTGAAGACAACCTTATTTTTGCAACTAGTTTCAGTTTTACAAAAGACAGAAGAGATAACCTAGCAGATGAAGATTTTTCAATCTTTAAATCTAGGGTAGAATTAGCAGGAAACCTATTTTCACTAACCTCTAGAGTTTTAGGATTACAAAAAAATGCAAACGGAAAATACGAAATGTTTAACGTAGCCTACTCGCAATACGCAAAAGTAGAATTAGACTATATCAAACATTGGAGTTTAGGATATAAAAACGTACTAGCTTTTCGTACCTTTTTTGGAATAGCAATACCATATGGCAACTCTACAAACATACCGTTTTCTAAAAGTTTTTTTGCAGGTGGAGCTAATGACAATAGGGCTTGGTCAGCCTATAACTTAGGACCTGGAAGCCTAGAAACTAGTAACGAGTTTAATGAAGCCAACCTAAAAATAGCAGTAAGTGCAGAACAACGATTTAATTTATTTGGACCACTTAATGGAGCCATTTTTGTTGATACAGGAAACATCTGGAATGTCTTTGACGATATAGAGCAAGACGAAGCTACACTATCCGGATTTGACTCGCTTAAAGATATTGCAGTAGGATCTGGATTTGGACTTAGGTATGACTTTAACTTTTTTGTACTTCGTGGTGACATAGGCTTTAAAACCTACGATCCATCCTATCCAATAGGTAACAGATGGTTTAATGATTATAACTTTGCAAATGCAGTTTACAACATCGGAATCAACTATCCTTTCTAGTATAAATTAGCACTTTAGCTAAAACGTTTGCGTGGTTTTATACTTATTTAGACTTAAAATCTACCAATTTTCATTACTTTTGAAGCTATACAAATTCAACTAAAAAAAATTAAAATGGCTCATAATATCAAACCAGGAGTTGCGACTGGAAAAGAAGTTCAAGAAATTTTTAAACTTGCTAAAGACAAAGGATTTGCTCTTCCAGCAGTAAACGTAATAGGATCAGACACTATTAATGGTGTGCTAGAAACTGCAGCAGCATTAAACGCTCCAGTAATTATACAATTCTCAAATGGAGGTGCTCAATTTAACGCAGGAAAAGGCTTAAGTAACGAGAATCAAAAAGCAGCAATAGCAGGATCTATAGCAGGTGCTAAACACGTTCACCTAATGGCAGAAGCTTATGGTGTACCTGTAATATTACATACAGACCACTGTGCAAAAAAACTATTACCTTGGATAGACGGTTTATTAGATGCTAGTGAGCAACACTTTAAAGAAACTGGAAAATCATTATATAGCTCGCACATGATTGATTTAAGTGAAGAACCACTTGAAGAAAACATAGAAATTTGTAAACAATATCTAGCTAGAATGAGCAAAATGGGTATGACTTTAGAAATCGAGTTAGGTATTACAGGAGGAGAAGAAGATGGAGTAGACAATAGTGATGTAGACGAGTCTAAATTATACACACAACCAGAAGAAGTAGCCTACGCCTATGAGGAGCTTAGCAAAGTAAGCGACCAATTTACAATCGCAGCAGCTTTTGGTAACGTACATGGTGTTTACAAACCAGGAAACGTAAAATTAACACCAAAAATCTTAAAAAACTCGCAAGAGTTTTTATCAAAAAAACACAACTTACCACACAACCATATTGACTTTGTATTTCATGGTGGATCAGGATCTACCCTAGAAGAAATCAGAGAAGCCATAGGTTACGGAGTAATAAAAATGAATATTGACACAGACATGCAATACGCATTCATGTCAGGTGTAAGAGATTACATGGCAGAAAAATCAGACTACCTACAATCACAAATAGGTAATCCAGATGGACCAGAATCTCCTAACAAAAAATATTACGACCCACGCGTTTGGTTACGCAAAGGAGAAGTAACGTTTGTAGAACGTCTTAAAAAAGCATTTGAAGACCTAAACAACGTCAATACACTATAAATTATTTTGGCGTTACCCAAGGGTCGGGCTCTCGCAAGTCGCAATCAAAGATGTGCTCCAACAATTGCTCCATCCCTAACGCAGCCAACATAATTACAAAAAATAAAATTCCGTTTAAACTGATTAACCTCAGTACTAAACGGAATTTTTTTATCCTCTGAAAACAATTAAAAACAGATAGAGACATCAATTTTTGAGATTGATTAATAAAAAATGTAATTTTGTACGCTTGTATAAAGCAAACAAAAACTAAAATTAAAATAGATTATAAGAAAACATCTACTAATCTTAATCCCAAAATAGTAAATCAATATGGCTTGGTTTAAAAGAAAAGAAAAAGGTATTACTACCGCAACCGAACAGAAAAAAGACATTCCAAAAGGATTGTGGTACAAATCTCCAACAGGAAAAATAGTAGACTCTAAAGAGCTAGAAAAAAACTTTTACGTAAGTCCAGAAGATGGATACCACGTAAGAATAGGTAGTAAAGAGTACTTTGAAATATTATTTGATGATAATAAGTTTAAAGAGCTAGACGCAAACCTTACCTCTAAAGACCCATTAAAATTTGAGGATACTAAAAAATATCCAGACCGTTTAAAAGCAGCAGAAGAAAAAACCAAACTAAAAGACGCAGTGCGTTGCGCAGTAGGCAAATCTAAAGGTAACGATCTTGTAATTGCTTGTATGGACTTTGCCTTTATTGGTGGATCAATGGGAAGTGTAGTAGGAGAAAAAATTGCACGCGCTGCAGACTACGCACTTAAAAATAAATTACCATTTATGATTATCTCTAAATCTGGAGGTGCACGTATGATGGAAGCAGCATTATCGCTAATGCAACTTGCTAAAACATCAGCAAAATTAGGACAACTAGCAGACGCAGGCTTACCATATATCTCTTTATGTACAGACCCAACAACAGGAGGTACAACAGCATCTTTTGCAATGTTAGGAGATATTAATATTGCAGAACCTGGAGCATTAATTGGTTTTGCAGGACCACGTGTTGTACGCGATACAACTGGTCAAGAATTACCAGAAGGTTTTCAAACTTCTGAGTTTTTATTAGAGCATGGTTTTCTAGATTTTATTACGCATCGTAAAGAATTAAAAAACAGAGTTAATCTATATATTGACTTAATCACAAATAAGCCTTTAAGAGCTTAATTAATAATCAAAAAAAAACCTTACTAATGCTAGTAAGGTTTTTTTATGCTAATTTGTAGTATTAGCATCCTGATTTAAATGATCAAGAAATAGTATTCCATTTAAATGGTCTATTTCATGCTGGAAAATAACCGAAGTAAAATCGCTAATAGTTTCTTCTAGATGCTCCCCCTCCATAGTATCATATTCAATAACAATTGTTTTAGATCTAGTATTTAAAGTTGCTTTTCTATTAGGAATAGACAAACAACCTTCTCTCTGTATTTGTTTTTGGTCAGAGTAATTAATAATCCTTGGATTAAGATAAACCTCAAAAGGTGCATCAGCTTTATCAAAACGTTGTACCCAAATAATATTTTTTAATATACCAACTTGTGGTGCAGCAATACCGACACCTAACGACAAACTATCTCTAACAGTTGCAAACAACCGCTTAGTAAAATGCCTCAAAGTAATATCATTAGGATCTGGCTTAACATAACTACTTTGCTGTCTTAATAAAACAGAATCTTTAGCATTGTTTATTTTAAAAACACGCATGGGCATATCTGCATCAAAAGCAGTTATTAATGCCTTCTGATCATTACTAAAATTAGCTAGTCTTAAGTTTTTTTGATTTGCACAACTTACTAACATAATCATTAGTAACATTAAACCGACACTATATCTCATTGTTTTATATATATTTAATAAAGGTAAACGGTTTACGCTGTTTTAAAATAGACCAAAAACTGACTTCCAACATTAACTTGACTATCAAATTCTATCTTACCACCTATGGATTCAACTTGACTTTTTGTAATAAACAATCCTACACCTCTAGCATTTTTGTTTTTATGAAACGTTTGATATAAAGAAAATATTTTGTGTCCATATTTATCCATATCCAGACCTAAACCATTGTCTTTAACACTTAAAACTACAAATCCATCTTTAACTTGAGCACTTAAAACAACTTCAGACTTTTTATTTTTATCTCTATACTTAATCGCATTAGTTAATAGATTAAGGATAATACTATCTAAATAGGCCTCAACAGCTACAACTTTAATATTCTCAGTCACTAAATTTTTAATTGTGCAAGTATTATTTACAGCCAAAGCATTAACACTATAAATTGCATTTGTTATATACTTACTTAAACTTAAAGGTTTTAAATCATCTTTTTCAAACCAAGTAGATTCTGCTATATTTTTTAAATGTTTTACGGTCTCATTTAAATTAGTAATAGCTTCATTTAAATAAATAAAACTTTCGTTATTTATAATTTCCGGGACTTCAGTCTTAGTAAACTGAGCTAATGTTTTAAGGTTTCCAGCATGCGTGCTTAAATTATGAGAAATTATCCTAGAAAAATTTAATAACCTTTCATTTTGCTCTTTAATAACTTCAGTAAACACCTCCTTTTCACTCTCACCTTTCTTTAAATCGGTCACGTCCTGTATTTGAGATATAAAATACTTAGGTGCTCCTAATTCATTTTTAACTATAGACACAGATAATTGCGCCCAAATAATATTACCATTTTTAGCAAAATACCTTTTAAGCATTGTATAACTATCTGAAATACCAGTAAGTAATTCACTTAATTTATCTAAATCAATGTCTAAATCTGCTTTATGGGTAATATCCTGAAACGTTAAGTTTAAAAGTTCGGCTTCAGTATAACCTAAAAGGTTACAAATACTTTTATTAACTTTTATCCATTTACCATCAAGTCCTACAATTGCAATCCCATGATATGCATGATTAAAAACATCAGGCAAAAAATTGGATTTTAAATCTTCTATATTTTCTTTGTTCATGGTAATGTAATATTGACCTAAAAATAGACCATACTGCATTTTTAAAAAAATTTTAGAAGAATTTGTTTTAAAAATTACGAAATCATTAAAAATAACTATATTTGCGGCTCGAAAGATAAACTTTCGTGTACATAACAATCATTTATAATAATATTAGAATGTATTTAGATCAAAAAGAAAAAGAAGAAATTTTTGCTAAACACGGTAAAAATTCAAAAGACACAGGTACTGCAGAAGGGCAAATTGCTTTATTTACTTACCGTATCAACCACTTAACTGAGCACTTAAAGAAAAATCGTAAAGATTATAACACTGAGCGTTCTTTAGTAAAACTAGTAGGAAAAAGAAGAAGCTTACTAGATTACTTAATTAAAAAAGATATCTTAAGATATCGTGCTATTATTAAAGAATTAGGATTAAGAAAATAATCATAATAAAAAACCACGCTTTTTAGCGTGGTTTTTTGATACCAAACAACTCGATTTGAACGAGTATAATAATCAAAATTGAAGAAGCTAATTACAGTTTTTCATTGGTCAATCACAACTACTACTACCACAACACAACGACCATTGTTTAATTAGAATTAAAAAAATTTATGATTCCACAAGTTTTTAAAGAGGTCATAGACCTTGGAGACGGTAGAACAATTTCTATCGAAACCGGAAAATTAGCAAAACAGGCACATGGATCTGTTGTTGT
>Ga0209291_1000906_pt1 | contig 27787 bp, 24 predicted proteins | sample GOMGulsemesocosm_FD_184633 | JGI IMG/M metagenome (GOLD analysis project Ga0209291, IMG submission 184633) | Methane-oxidizing microbial communities from mesocosms in the Gulf of Mexico - GOM9B Gulf of Mexico (SPAdes) (version 2) | ecosystem: Environmental > Aquatic > Marine > Cold seeps...
CTTGTACAGTGGTTGTTATGCCTGAGATCCCAGAGTCAGAAGCAATTAGTATTAACACTGCAGATCTTAAAGTTGATACGTTCCGTGCATCTGGTGCTGGTGGTCAGCACGTAAATAAAACCGATTCTGCGATCCGTATTACTCATATTCCTACGGGAACTGTGGTTGAGTGCCAAGACGAGCGTTCACAGCATAAAAACCGTGCACGTGCGATGTCTATTCTACAAGCGCGAATTCAAGCGGCAGCAGATGAAGTTGTACGCCTAGAAGAAGAAAGTACACGCCGTAGCCTAGTGGCAAGTGGCGATCGTTCTGAACGTATTCGTACTTATAACTATCCACAAGGTCGCGTTAGTGATCACCGTATCAATCTAACACTTTACCGTCTAAATGAAGTGATGGAAGGTGAATTAGACGTATTGATCCAACCAATTATTCAAGAACATCAAGCGGATCTGTTAGCGGCGCTTGCTGAAGCAGACTAGGTGTATCGAGAACTGTGAAAACAATTGCACAATTACTGCAGTGGGCTGTCAAGCAGCTCACTGACAGCGAAAGCCCGAAGCTTGATGCCGACGTTATCCTTTGTTTCCTACTCGATAAAGATCGCAGTTATCTTTTCACTTGGGATGATAAGGTCATGGATGATGATATTATTCGTCGCTTTACAGCTCTTATCATGCGTCGTCAGGCAGGTGAACCTGTCGCTCATATTCTTGGCTATCGTGAATTTTGGTCATTAGAATTAGAAGTGTCTCCGGATACGTTAATTCCAAGACCTGATACTGAAGTATTAGTTGAACAAGCACTTGCTTGCATGCCGATTCAAGCTTGCCAAGTATTAGATTTAGGGACGGGGACGGGTGCTATCGCGCTGGCCTTAGCATCAGAATCACCACAAGCGACTGTGACCGCAATTGAATATCAGCAAGGCGCGGCTGCATTAGCACGTCGTAATGCTAAACGCTGTGGCCTTGATGTTGCTATATTGCAAGGTAGTTGGTTTGAACCTTTACAAGCGAGTCAACGCTTTGATGTAATAGTCAGTAATCCACCTTATATAGAAGAACATGATCCACATCTGGCTATGGGGGACGTGCGTTTTGAGCCGTTAACTGCATTAGTCGCCGCTGATGATGGACTTGCTGACTTAAAGCATATTATTCGTGAAGGTTATCAGTTTTTAACTATGGATGGCTGGTTGTTAGTTGAACATGGTTTTGAGCAAGGTGTAGCGGTACGCGCACTATTTACTGAATCAAATTATCATCAGGTTGTTACACATAAAGATTATGGTAATAACGATCGTATTACTGTCGGACAACGAAAAGAAGCCTAATCATGGATATTGTTATTCCGCTACACATCGCGACGCTGCTATTAAGTGTGCTGATGTATTTTGTAAATTTTGCCTTCACAATAAAGCAATCACCGTATCTTGAGCATACAGGTTTTATCAAATCACGTAAGGTGATAGATATGATCACAGTGATGATGATTGCGTTAGTGTGTATGGTTTCAGGTCGTGCTCCGTTTGTTGATACGGTCATGACAGAAAAATTATTGTCGACACTCGCCATCACTTTTATGGTGTTTATGTCATTACAGCAAGGTAAGAATCTATTTTTCCGCTGTTTTGCGTTTGCGGGTAGTATCGGCTGGTTATTTTATGTGTTCTCGTTAGCCATTAATGGCGAAGCATATTTGCTGAGGTAGTTATGGAATTAGATGCAAATGCTGCGCTGACAGAAACAGAACTGGCAGAAGACGTAGTAGTAGATAATAACGATATTGATAGTGATCTGGTTGAAGAATACGATGATGAGCTCGCAGAAGAAGTGCTTATGATTGACAACGTCATGCTAGCAACACTATCTGCCATCGAGATGATAACGGAAAAACCGTTACTCGAAGAGGCGATTATTGAATTGGATGGGTTAATTGAACTTATCGAAGTTGATATGCAAGGCTTGACAGGTGACGTTGAAAAACGTAATCAACTCTTGTATTTGTTTTATCAACAACTTGGTTTTTCGGGTGATTGGCGCAAGTGGCTCGAACTCGATAGTGTCTTGTTGCACAAAGTTATTAGTAGTCGTAATGGTGTTCCCCTTTCACTGGGTACGGTATTCATGTACTTTGCCGAGCATTTTGAAGTGGATGTGACTGGGATCTTATTTCCTGGCCAATTTGTGTTACGTTTCGGTAGTAAACAAGATGGTATATATGTTGATCCTGCTGATGGACAAGTATTGAGTCGTCATAAGCTGCAGGTATTGTTACGTGGTATCGAAGGTAACCATGCTCTGTTATCTGATGATGACTTATTCGAAGCTACGAATGAAATGCATTACTTGCGTTTATTACAGGTATTAAAAGCGGCGTTAATTCGTGATGAACATTTCTCATATGCATTACGCTGTATTGACCTCATTTTAGAGATCGATCCTGATGAACCTTATGAAATTAGAGACCGTGGATTTTTGTTACAGCAACTTGATTGTAAAAAATTAGCCTGTGAAGATTTTGCTTATTTTATTGAACAATGTCCAGACGATCCGATCACTCGGGTTTTGAAAGCACAAGTTGAAGAACTTGCTGCGACTGATGATACGATTCATTAAAATTAACTGATATAAAATGGACCCTTTAAGGTAATAATTATGAATGCAAAAATAGTAAAAATTGGTAATGATATTGTTTGTGCCAACGATCTACCATTTGTGTTATTTGGTGGTATCAATGTATTAGAAGACGAACTGTCGACTTTACGCGCTGTAGAAGCATATAAAACAGTGACGGATAAACTGGGTATTCCTTTTGTATTTAAAGCGTCATTTGATAAAGCTAACCGCTCTAGTATCCACTCTTTCCGTGGTGTAGGCATGGAAAAAGGTTTAAACATTTTCCAACGGGTAAAAGCTGAATTCAATGTACCAATCATTACTGATGTACACACTGAAGCACAGTGTCAACCAGTGGCTGATGTTGTTGATGTTATCCAACTTCCTGCTTTTCTTGCGCGTCAAACTGACTTAGTACAAACAATGGCGGCTACTGGCGCTGTGATTAATATTAAAAAACCACAGTTTATGTCTCCGCATCAAGTTGGCAATATCGTTGATAAGTTTGCTGAGTGTGGTAATGAGCAAGTTATTTTATGTGAACGTGGTCATTGCCATGGTTACGATAACCTAGTTGTTGATCCGTTAGCATTTGGTGTGATGAAAGAGCTTACTCAAGGTACGCCAATCATTTTAGACAGTACCCATGCAACACAACAGCGTGATGCGGGTAGTGCTGCGTCTGGTGGTCGTCGTAAACAAGTACCTGAATTAAGCTATGCAGGTTTAGCTACTGGGATTGCAGGTCTTTTCATTGAAGCTCATGAGAATCCAGCGCAAGCGCGTTGTGATGGCCCTTCTGCATTACCCTTTGCTACGTTAGAAGCGTTTTTAACACAAGCAAAAGCGATTGATGATCTAATAAAGAGTTTTACTGCGATTGATATTGATTAATTTCAGGTATAAAAAAAGCGCTGTAATAATACAGCGCTAAAAATAAGTAGTGACTACTTAAAGGCCTAAACCAAAAAGTTTAAGCAAAACAAACACAACATTACATAACAAAGACTAACCTATATAAATAATACTAATTAACGAAAATCAGTAGAAATAAGTATTATGTCCTATATACATACGCGAACTATAGTTATTTTCTAGCATTCTTACAATTGACAAATTATAATGTTTCACATTAGTTTTTCTTATCTAACTGGACGACACTATGTCACGCAGACTCCCGCCATTAAATTCGCTACGTGTTTTCGAAGCCGCAGCTCGACATTCTAGTTTTACCCGTGCATCTGAAGAACTTTATGTGACGCAAGCGGCTGTAAGTCATCAAATTAAAGCGCTAGAAGAATACTTAGGCATCAAACTGTTTCGTCGCCAAAACCGTGCGTTATTTTTAACGGAAGAAGGGCAGAGTTATTTTTTGGATATTAAAGATACTTTTACTTCATTAGTTGATGCGACAGAACGTTTATTAGCCAGAGGGGCAAAAGGCTCATTGACAGTTAGTTTACAGCCTAGTTTTGCTATCCAATGGTTAGTACCGCGTTTATCTTTGTTTTCAGAACTCTATCCAGATATTGATGTTCGTATTAAAGCGGTTGATATGGATGATGGTTCACTGACTGATGATGTAGATGTCGCGATTTATTATGGTCGAGGAAAGTGGAAAGATTTATATGCGCAGAAATTACATACCGAGTATTTAGTGCCTGTGTGCTCTCCGCGATTACTGAATGGTATTAAACCACTCAAAACGCCGGAGGATTTAAAGCTACACACGTTATTGCATGATACGTCTCGTCGTGATTGGACTGCTTGGTTTAAGCAAGGCAATATTATCGGTGTTAATGTTAATCAAGGACCTATTTTTAGTCATACTTCGATGGTATTACAAGCGGCAATACATGGTCAAGGTGTAGCGTTAGGACACAGTGTGTTAGCACAGCCCGAAATTGACGCTGGTCGTCTTGTGCGTCCTTTTACTGATGTTTTAGTGAGTAAAAATGCGTATTACGTCGTTTGCCGTGAAGAGCAAGATGAACTTGGTAAAATAGTGGCATTCCGTGATTGGATGCTGTCTTTGGTCGAGGAAGAGCAGCAAGAGTTTGTGGAGAATTAATTCACCACTAAGGCACTAAATCCTTGGTGTTATATCGTCAAGGGTTTAGACTGTGCGACTTTTATATGCAAACCAGTTCAAGATATGCAGTATTCTGCACTGGTTTGCGTATATTTTATGTATTAGTAGTCTTAGTATTGTATCTATACTGAGTGTATATCGTCAGCTATGTTGATGACGAAAATGAGGTTATTAGAAAATGAATGGTATTTTATTATATTGCCGCCCTGGTTATGAAAAAGAATGTGCCGCTGAAATTCAAGCACGAGCGACTGCCATGGAGGCGTATGGTTTTGCTAAAGTAACGCTGAATTCGGGTTATGTTGTGTTTGAATGTCACTCTGCTGAAGATGTAGATTCAATAGCGAAAAAATTACCACTTTCATCATTGATCTTTGCACGTCAAATGATCGCATTACACGCACGTGTTGATGATATGCCGCTTTACGACCGTGTAAACCCTGTAGTTGCTGCCTGTGACGGTATCGAAGCCATGGGTGAGCTACGTGTTGAAATGCCTGATACTAATGAAGGTAAAGAGCTGTCTAAATTTTGCCGTAAGTATACAGTGCCACTTCGCCAATCTTTACGTAAAGGCGATCACTTATTACCAAAAGAAAATAAAAACCGCCCAGTACTTCACGTATTTTTCATTACGAATACCAGTGTGTATATCGGTTACTCATATAGCTTTAATAACTCGCCATTACCTATGGGTATCATGCGTCTTAAGTTCCCTTCGAAAGCACCAAGTCGTTCGACATTGAAATTAGAAGAAGCATTCCATACATTTATTCCAGCTGATCAGTGGGATAAACGTATCGGTGGAGCAATGCGTGCGGTTGACTTAGGTGCTTGTCCTGGTGGTTGGACGTACCAGTTAGTACAACGCAGCATGTTTGTTGTTGCTATTGATAACGGTGCAATGGCGGATAGCCTAATGGAAACTGGTCAAGTTAAGCACTTCGAAGAAGACGGCTTTAAATATGAGCCTGCTAAAACGACGATTGCGTGGACCAACCGTAAATTAAACGGTAATAAGATCAAGGTTCCTGAGAATCCACCAGTTGATATGCTGGTATGTGACATGATTGAAAAACCAGAGCGTGTTGCCCGTTTAATGTGTAAGTGGTTATTAAATGCATGGTGTAAAGAAGCAATCTTTAATCTTAAACTTCCATTAAAACGCCGTTACCATACATTAGAAGATTGTTTAGCTATCTTAGATAAGCAACTTGATGATCGCTTTGTGATCCAAGCTAAACACCTTTATCATGATCGTGATGAAGTGACTGTGCATGTTGCTTGGGCACACTTCATTCCTGAAGATAAATAGTATAGAGTAATAAAATAAGAAGGAGGGTATACGTCTGGTATTTCCTCTAATATTCCAAGTCATTAAATGCCATATCTGTGGTTTATTTAATGGCTTTATTATTTAAAACGATAACGAAAATATAATTTTTGATCTTCGCCACGTACTTTAATCCCAATGACAGCCCCCTCGATATTCATATTATAATACGCCTCGTGCTGTAGGACTCCGTCTGATTTAACTTTTGTTTTGATGGTGATGCGTTCGTAATTAAATAATAAATAAGGACTGCGCTTTAAGCTGTAATGCAAGTTTAAGCTTAGCTTACCAATATCTTTGAGCCTAGGGATGAAGAGGCGAGTAATATCTGGATCTATCCACATATTAAGCAGTTGTAGTTGCGCAGTATGTTTACGCTTATTTTTACTTTTTTTGATAACAAACAGAGATTGTTTAAATTCAAATTTTGGGTGTACAGCTGCTAATATTGGCCCTATTTGATTGTGGCGGTTAGAAAAATGTTGATCTGGTATATAGGACCTTAACTGATTTTCTTGTGCTAGAGTGATCCTGCTAAATAGACTGATTGAAAATATGATTAAGAGAATTTTATATACCATATATCACCAAAGCTGCTGATGAGACCTTAACTATAGCTTGGTATTGGTAAATTACTAGTTGTGAGTAAAATTACTATTTAGGGCGTTAGGTGAGGGGATTCGGGTAAGTGAGTAAATATCAGCTGATTAACATCAATGATGCTAATCAGCTGAGTTCATATAGACTGAACTAATCATTACTTAATGATAGAGCTATAGACGTTCTAAAATTGCTTGAGTAAAGTCTGTCGTACCATGTGTACCACCAAGATCACGCGTTGTTCTATCACCTGATTCAATGACATCACGCACTGCGTTACGAATATTATTTGCTTCTTTTTTCATTTCTAGGTGTTCTAGCATTTGAATAGAGGCAAGGATCACAGATGTCGGATTTGCTAGGTTTTTACCTGCAATGTCAGGTGCACTGCCGTGAACGGCTTCAAAAATAGCGATATCTTCACCGATATTTGCGCCCGGAGCCATACCAAGACCACCAACAAGACCTGCACATAAGTCAGATAAAATATCACCAAATAAGTTCGTGGTCACGATCACATCGAAACGTTCAGGGTACATAACCAGGTTCATACACGCCGCATCAACGATCATTTCTTCTGATTCAATTTCAGGGTAACGTAGCGCCACTTCCCGCGCTACTTCAAGGAACAGGCCTGATGTTGTTTTCAAAATATTGGCTTTATGGATAGCCGTTACTTTTTTACGATTTTCTGATTTTGCTAATTCATATGCTGCAACACAAATACGTTCTGCCCCAGCGCGTGTGATGATACTTTTTGCTTCTGCTTCGCTACCATCATCGGCAATAATTTGACCTGCACCAGAGTACATACCTTCCGTATTTTCACGCACGGTAATAATATCGATATTTTCGTAGCGGCTACGTGTACCTTTAAAAGAGACTACTGGTCGCAAGTTAGCGTATAAATTAAAATGCTTACGTAATGATACGTTGATTGACGTAAAGCCAGCGCCAACAGGTGTAGTTAACGGACCTTTTAATGCTACTTTGTTTTTTTCAATTAAATCTAATGTTGCTGTTGGCAACAGTTCACTTGAAGTTTGTAGTGCAGCAAGACCAGCATCAGCAAAGTCATATGCGAAATTACAGCCAGCCTTATCTAAAATTTGAATTGCAGACTCAATAATATCCGGACCAATGCCATCACCCGGGATCACTGTAATTCTTCTTTGTGTCATACATATTCCTTATTTAATTAGCGTACTTTCAAATGAAAATGTTTTGTTGCCGTATGGTAACAAAGTATTACTTGATTGTTAATGTAGTTACTGCTGTTATTTTAGTAAATAAAGCGTTTAACTTTGTTGTATCGTCATGTGGTAGACGTAGATCTAGAATTTCACTTTTTTTGTACTATTAACGCTTAGTACGAATACTAGAATTATTACTCTAAGCGTTATTTTTATGATTAAGGCTGATACCGTAAATCTTTTAAATTGAATCCTAAAGGAATATCAATTTTGAGCTGTGCTAGCTGCTGGGTGATATAAGCCATTTCTTTATGTGTATCAAGTTTTTCGCGAAGCTTGGGTTTTAGCTCTTCACTCGCATAAATTGCGTCTAAAGTAACATGCTGTGTTAATAATTGAGTGGCTGTTTTAGGTCCAATTCCTGCTACGCCAGCGAGATGACTACCACTGATCCCTGTTAAGGCCCAGTAGTCGGCAAGTTGCTGTGGTTGTACTCCGAATTTATCGTCAATAAAGTTTTGGTCTAACCAGCGTTTGTTAAAATAATCACGAATTTGAATGTAAGGATTTAACAGTTGGCAGTAACCCTTATCGGTCGAAATAATGGTGACTTGTTGCTGTTGTGCTGACATTTTGACGGCGAGCGTTGCAATTAAATCATCCGCTTCATCTTGTTCTGTTAATAAAGAGTCTACGTTCAAATCCCACAGGTCATCTTGGATTAAATTGAGTGCTTGCTGCAAGCTTTCTGGCATCGGCTTACGATTCGCCTTGTAATCGGGGTAGATCTCATGGCGCCAGCCCGTTTGCTCAGCATCAAAGACCGCGACGACATGCGTCGGAGCCGTGATCGCTAATAATTTTCGAACTGCTTGCTTAATGGTTTCGCGCGTTGCGCTTATTTGCGCAACCGGATCATTACTTTGATTTAGTTGTACTGCATGAACTCGACGGATCAGGTTTAACGCATCGATAATTAATAAGTGATTTTTGGCCATATCCGTGTTTCATCAAAGTTAATTGGGCTTTATTATTTCATAGCAAGGTTCATACTTACTACCTGGAAGCTTCATTCTATTCTGTTTTATGAAGTTTTTTAATAAATTGTCCATTAATTGCATTAATTTTGGGTCGCCTTGCAATTTGAATGGACCATTTTTTTCAATTGATTTGATCCCTGAGTCTTTAACATTACCCGCGACGATACCGGAAAAGGCTTTTCGCAGGTTCATTGCTAATACTTCAGGGGCTTGATTAAGGTTGAGGTTTAATGCCGCCATATGCTGGTGACTTGGAATAAATGGAACTTGAAAATCTAATTCTATTTTTAAGCTCCAGTTATATGAATAAGCATCACCAATGGCGCGGCGATATTCATAGGTTTTATGCATGGCTTGTTTCATTATTTGTGCTGCACTTGCAGCATCATCAATAATAATTTGATAGTATTTTTGTGCTTCAAAACCAAGGGTTGCACCGACAAATTCATCGATGGTAGTAAAGTATTCTTCACTTTCCTTAGGGCCGGTAAGTACAATCGGCAGCGGCTGACGTTTATTTTCGGGGTGCATCATTATTCCCAGTAAGTACAAGAGTTCTTCTGCTGTACCTGCACCACCAGGAAAAATGATAATACCGTGAGATAGGCGTACAAAGGCTTCTAAACGTTTTTCAATGTCCGGTAAAATGACGAGTTCATTTACGATGGGGTTAGGTGGTTCGGCAGCTATAATACTGGGTTCGGTTAAACCAAGATAGCGGCGTTGTTTTACGCGCTGTTTCGCATGGCCAACTGTCGCCCCTTTCATTGGACCTTCCATTGCACCGGGTCCGCAACCCGTGCAAATATTTATTTCACGCAAGCCTAATTCATGACCAACGGCTTTAGCATATTCATATTCTGGTGAGCGGATGGAGTGGCCTCCCCAGCAAACGACCATATTAGGATCGGAATCTGATTTGATCACGCGTGCATTACGTAAAATAGAAAATACCTGGTTGGTTAAAAATGAAGATAATTCTTTTTTGGGGACGGGTTCTTGCTCTATATAACTATTAACATAAAGAATATCGCGCAATACTGAAAATAGGTGTTCTTGAATACCTCGAATAATCTCACCATCGACAAACGCTTGTTCTGGGGCGTTATGTAGCTCGAGCTTTACGCCGCGTTCACGTTGTACAACACTGATATCAAAGCTACGGAATGCTTTTAAAATTTCACTACTGGAATCAGTTCGAGAACCTGAGTTTAATACGGCCAGTGAGCAATTTCGGAATAATAAATATAAATCACTGGTGGCAGTTTGTTGTAGCCGATCGACTTCAAGTTGTGAAAGCAAATCCATACTGCCAACGGGTTTAATGTGCGTGATCATAAGCTAAACTCCATGTCAGAAAGCTGGCATTAAGCACGTATAACCGGTTGATAAAAAATGAATATGGACGTACTTATTACCGCAAGTCTAATTAAGTTTAGTTGCTAATGATAACTTTATCTCGTCCTGAGCTTTTTGCTTGATACAAGGCTTTATCCGCGCGTTCGAAAGGTTCAACTGTTTCATTATCCTCTGGTAAGAATTGAGTCGCACCAATTGAGATAGTGATTGAAATCTGTTCGCCTTTAAATCTAAACGGTATACTTTTAATGGTCTTGCGCAGCTTATCTAAAACGGCCTGTATTTCATGTGGTTTTAAGTCGGCAAGTAATACGACAAATTCTTCACCACCAAAACGGGCGATAAAGTCTTTACCCTTAATCGATTTTTGTAAGGCTCTTGCGACGATTTTAAGGGCTTTGTCCCCTGCAATATGACCAAAGGTATCATTGATATTCTTAAAGTGATCAATATCGATGATCGCGATTGTGGTATTGGTTTGATAACGCTGCCAACGTTTAAATTCAAGCTTAAAGCGTTCGTCTAATGCGGTGCGATTGTATACCTGTGTTAAAGAATCAAGGTACAGTTTATGCTGTTGTGCTTCTAAGCGTTGTGTATGCAGTAATGTTTCTTTTTTGAGTTGCTCAAGTTGGCTCTGAACTGCTTTTATTTGTTGCTCTAATCGAATTTTCTCTTGTAGTAATTGCTCTTGTTGTTGGATACTACTCGAGATGATTTCAAGTCCTTGTTGAACGTGTAACTTCGTTTCTTCTAAGTTTTCACAAGTACTGATATCTAAGTCTAAAATATCAATTCGCTCTTTTAGATTTTCCAACAAACTCATTTGTTTTTTATTTATTTTACTACTATCAACTAATGAGTTATCAAACTTATAAGCGATATTATTGAGTTCTTCGACAATGGCATGTAAAAACGTCTTTGACGCTAAGCGTTCTTCACGAGCCCCTTCGATAATGTTGTTGATGATTTGCAAACAGATATCAACGAGTTCATTGATTTCGACACCTTGTAATAAACGTTGACGAATTTTTTGAAGATTTGAGCCAAACCCACCGGCAAAATCAAGTTCATTGATTAAGCGTTGCAAATCGTCGCATATTTTTTTGTGTACGGTTGCCGTTACACCGCTATTACTTCCGCGATACATTTGTAAGTTTTTGACTGCGCTGTGATAAATGCAGAAGAGTGATTGCACTTTTGTTTGTAATGCAGTGACAGCTGCCGCTTTGGGCTCCGCTAATAGTAATTGCAACTCGGCGGTGAGTTTAGGATCGTCCTGTAACAAATGAATTAATGATTTAGTGGCTTGAATTGTAGCGTTATCACCAATTTTTAAGGTATCGGATAAGATATGTGGTTGTAGCATCACTTGACGCTCAACCTGTTTGATTTGAGTGATAAGTTCATCGTCAGACGCACTGCGTTCTAGAATTGCTTTTAGCTTACTTACTTCAATGTTTAGCTCGGTATCGATACCTCGCGTGGCACCAAGTAAACGATTAATAAATGCTAATAACATGGCAGTGTTAATTTTTGTGTACCCGCTGGCATCACTTTGCTGTGTTGCTGAGTGCGAATCTTGTGATGTCTGCATGTATACTTTTCACATAAGTTAAATCAAAGATGGAGATTAGCTTACCACTATATATACATCTATAAAATAGTTTGGTGCTAAAATGTAAGCCTACAGCCAATTAATATCATTTTTGTCTGTTGAGGAGGTGACTTTTACTAAGCCTTTTTCAATGGCTTGCTTGGATCTGTTCCAGATATCACCATGGAAAAATGCCGGTTGTGTATAGGTTAAGGCACTTAATTTAACCCAACTATTTCGGTTATGTTTACGACTTAATTGGGTTGCACCTGATAAGGCTAAAGTGGCTATATTTAACAGCTTTCTACTGTCGATTGCTGTTGGGTATTTAAATAAGAAGGGGTGAGAAACCATACCTATCGAGATATTTTTGTCAAAATTAAGCTGGCAATCAAATTGTTCGAACCAGTCTAGGATACGGTTGGCAATGATCGCAGGGTCGTAATTTTTGTTTACTTTCTTAACTAATAATAATTGCGTGTCATTTAATTGGAATAAATGTTCAGAATCATGTAGTTGTTGTTTTAAATATGCACCTAATTCTGTTTCTACTTTATTTACGAGTGAAAGGCTGCATTTTTGACGTAAAGGCAGTAAAAAGTCGAGACTAATGATTGCGCAACTATGCACACTGTTTTGCTTATCTGAATATTCCCAATCAGAATAAAATCGTGCTTCTTGCAGTGGCGTCGGTATATATTGATTTAGGCTGTTGATGTTATTCAAGCCAGTATTTGAATGAATATTGTAGTTATTCTCTAACTGTTCTACATCTTGTTTTTGTAATTTCATCTTTTGCGTATTGATATAGTACAAATAAAGAATAATTAGCATAATTGAAGCAAGTAAAAAAACATTAATAACCAAGTTATGTTTTGATTGTTTTAGCTTGAGCACTTGTGCTTGTAATTGGTTTATCTTTTGCGATTTTATTTCATTATTTTCTTTGTGTTGATTAGAGACAGGAAATGCTTTTTTTGCTTCAAAATTAGAGAGTTTGTTATAGCGTACAAATTGCTTATAGCTATCGAGTGCTTTTGCGTATTGATCTGTTTCTTCATAGGCTGTGGCAAGATACAGATAGACGGTTTCAAATTGTTTACTATTGTTTAGTTTACCGGCGATCGATAACGCTTTATTTAAACGTATTAATGCGGTGTCGTAATGCTGTTGTTGAATCGCTAAATTAGCCAGGTGTACGAGTGATTCAAGTAATAAATCCGTTTGGCCATTATTGTAAAACAACTGCTCTGCATTCGATAAATATTGCTCGGCCAAGCTATAATTACCCATTTGCAAGTAAGTTTTTCCCACTTCAAAATAGACTGTGTTTAATTTGTTTTTCTCATCAAACACCTTCAGTAAATCGAGAGCATTAAAATAATAAACGAGCGATAAGTTATATTCTTTAATTTTACGATGCATACTGGCAAGTGCTAATAAAGAATCGGATAGTTGCAATTTGTTGCCAAGATTTTGATAATATTGAGCCGATTGATTGGCAAAGCTGATCGCTAATTTAAAGTTATCTTCGGCGATATAGGCTTGGCTCATTTTTTTAGTGAGCAGGCCATTGAGGGTATCTTGATTATCAAGTAGTTTTTGTTGGGCTTTGTTGTAAAAATTAATCGCTAAGGTTAATTTATTTTGCTGTTGGTAATTATACCCAATGGCATAAGCAGCCCAAGCAGCATTGTTCGTGAGTGGGGTCTGGGCACCATATTGTTCAGCTTCGCGAAACAGTTGCATTGATTCTTCGTAATCATTGAGCTTTAACGCAATCTCACCTGCAATAATTTTGAGTGCAAAAGAGCCATTAGCAGTCGGATTATAAGTATTGTCATTAATGCTATCGATGACTTTGTTAATGGTTTCTTGTGCAAGTTGGAAGTTAGCAAGCGTATTCGATTGTGCAAGAATGTGGCTTTTGATTAATAAGCTTTGCTGTTTTAAATGCAGTGGTACGGAATTCGATTTTTCAGCGAGCATTTTATCGAGCGTAACAACGGCTTGACCGATATTATTTGCATAGAAATAGCAGAGTGCTTTTTGTTGTTTGACGAGCGCAAGATCTGAAGGTGTTACCGATTTTTCTCTGATTTTACTCATACGAGAGACTTCAGTGATAATGTCTTGTTTTTGTGTTTGCAAAAATTCATCAATAATTTGAATACATTGATAAGGTTGGCTGTATTGTACAGACTGACTGCGCTTGAGTTCATTCGGTAAGATCAGCTGATCAAACAAACTTGCAGCTGCAGTAGTGCTAAAGAGAAGAAATACAAGAGCATAAACAAAACGTAAAATCATGAGTTTAATATCGAATAGAAAGGCTGCTATCACATTCTTATGATCACATGTCCTTATTAACATTAGCGTTCCTTTGCTAATTCGGGCCTCCACCAGAGTGAGGTCGATGCTGTAATCTTATATCACTACTATATTTTATAGTATTGATTGCAGCCTTCAAATACTAAACTATTTTGCAGGCTTTGTTAATGACTGGATATTTAAAAAATATCCAGTCTCGGCAATATTATTGGCGAATTAAACGGATATTATCTATTTTAGCATCACAATTGGTTCTAAATGGGTTTATATCCAAACCACCTCTGCGGGTATAGCGTGCATAAACAGTTAATTGTTCTGGTTTGCAGAAGCGCATAATGTCTGTGAAAATACGCTCAACGCATTGCTCATGAAACTCATTATGCTGACGAAATGAGATTAAATAGCGTAATAATGCTTCTTGGTCGATTTTATTTCCTTGATAAGCAATATAAACGCTGCCCCAATCGGGTTGATTGGTCACGAGGCAATTTGATTTTAATAAATGACTGTAAACCACTTCGTTAACCACGTCATTGTTATCTGCAGCTGCTTTGAGTAAGTCAGCATTAAACTCATAATTATCGATATCAATATCAAGATGATCAATACAGGTACCTGTTATTTTTGTGATTTGACTTGGCGCTTTATCTAAATCATCAAACATAACCACTTCAACAGGCCCTTGTGCACATGCGGCTAAGTCGCGTTGCAGTGTTTCGGTTACTGCTTCTGTAGAGTTAAAACGGGTTTGGTTAAAGCTGTTTAAGTAGAGCTTGAATGATTTTGACTCGATTAAGTTAACTGATGTCGCGCAGACTTTTACTTCGGCTACGGCTACGATTGGCTTACCTTTGCTATTTAACCAAGACAGTTCATATAAATTCCATAGATCACAACCTGTGAATGGCAGTTGATCGGATAGTGACAGATCATCTCGATTTAATTGTCTTGGTACAGGCTGTAACAAGTTAGGTTGGTATTGAGATATGTATTCCGTTTTTTGCCCTAGGTTTAATTTATCCAGTGCAGTTGAATCTTGGTAACGGTTTGTAATTGTCATGGTTTATTCTCATCGGTTAGCGCGTAATATAGCCAAGCTCCCTCAAGTTGCATATTCAGGTAGTTTGGGAATAGTTAATTTACTTATCAGTGGCGAGATTGTAATAAATTTTACTGCGTAGTGATATGCTATAGCAGATTTAATCATTTTTATGGGGAATATAATGACTGCAGCTGTAACCGATGCATTGATTTCTTTTTATGCGCGCTGTGAACAACTTTGGCAAACACAAGATTATTTACCACAACAGGCGTTTGATCCCGAGTGGGATTCGCCGTGCTTTATTGTGGATTCAAATCATCCCCAACTGCTTGCGGGTAATAAAGCTTGGTTGCCAGTAAAACGTGATGAGATAACATCATTTAGTAATATTGAGTCGGCGTTAAGCATTGAGCTTGATCCGCAGATAGCCGATTTTTTTGGTGCTTATTTCAGTGACCATATGCCTGCAAGTTTTAATGATGAAGTCATTGAATTGGTACAGGTATGGAGTCCAGATGACTTTGAGCGTTTACAAGAAAATACGATTGCACATTTAATGATGAAGAAAACACTAAAACAGTCGCCTACGTTATTTATTGCTAGTTGCGTGGATGACATGCAGATCATTGCACTAGATAACGTCAGTGGTGAAGTAGTGCGTGAAGTGCTGGGGAAAGGCATTTCTGAAGTATTAGCGCCAGACCTAGCGACGTTTATTGGTCAATTAACACCAGTCTTATTCGAACAGTAAACCGCTGTTTCATTTTTATTAAACAGCGCAAGTATTAACTCGCGCTGTTTCTTGGCAATCTTATGTTTTGTTAGTTACTACCAAGGTAAATTGGATAATAAACGGCAAGGCTCACATTTAAAATCAAAGATACCGTGTAATGGAACTTCCAATTGCCATTCACCGTCACAGCTTGGGCAAGGACGCGTTTGTGCTTGCTCTTTTTGCTCTGCTGTATCCGCTAAATGATAAAGATAATAATAGGTTGGGATATTAGTTTGTTGCTCAATATCTTTAGCGAGTTGCCAGCCTGTATTATTTAATGGACTCTTCATATCCGTCAAGGCTTCACTACAGACTTGCTTTAATGTGGTGCCGTGCATTTGTAATTCATCTGTTGAACTCCAATCGATTTGCCAACGTAGCAACGCTTGGTGATCGCCTATCGCTGGTGTAGGTAATTTATACAGCGGGATAGGGGCTAGATGTTCTCCGCAACGTAAAGGTGAGCAAGTACTGAGATAATGGGTATATAATACTTGCCATTCGGGCTGCCGACAAGGGTCGGTATTATCTGAATGTAAATCCATGCCTGTCAGGCGAATCTTAGGGGCGAGTAAACCTGCTTGATTTAAGGCTTGTAAGCGTTTTTCAACAATGCTGGAATGATATCTCGGGTGTAGACTTTCTTCTTCAGGACAGACGACACGGGTGGTAAAGACGCCATCATCCATACTGGTTGGGAACTCGCGGCCGAGTATTTGGCCGTTGTAGCGTAAGGCGTCAATCAGCTGGGTAATCGCACTATCGACAGCATCAATAGTGGTGTCTTGGTAACATTCAAAAGTGAGTTCTGCAGTAAACAAAGTATTCTCTCAATGACGGCTACTGACATTGTTTTATTTATTTTTACTTAAATAACAATCGTCAGTCGCGTGTAGTTCGTGTAATGGCGTTATTGTGTTAATAGGGCTTTTTTTAACGCGACTATTTCAGCTTTTAGTTCGCTCACTTCCTGGCGTAGCGGTGCAATCTCTTCGCGCACCGATGCAATAGCGGTTGCAATCAGCGCTGCGGTTGAATCTGCTACATCTATACTCGTAGATACTGGCGTATTTTTTGGTGGGACGACTGCATTCGGATCAAAGCGCCATGTTTTTAGCGTTTCAATAATATCGCGCATGTTTGCTGGTTGTATGAGTCGTGATTTAACCAGTGCCATTGAGGGCTTCTTTCCTTCGAGAGCAAGCTGGTTTGCGGCATCGACAATGTGTTGTAGGCTCATGGTATTCCTTCTTCCATATTCAGATTATTAACGTAGCATAGTATCAAAGTGATCGATAACTTCGGCCCAGTCTGCATCTTCGTAAATGGCTTCTTTGAGAAACATTGCTTGCGAATCGTTCCAAAATGGTGCTTCAAATAATAATACACCCGTTTGGATTTTATGCTGATGGATAAAACGTTTCATGCTTAACTCATCATTTTCTAAGCCGAGTTGCGCAAATAATAGTTCTAAGGTTTGTGTGGCTAAAAACATCATCTGGCTCCTGTGTTTTTTTCAGTATAGCCAGAGATGAGCAACAGCGTTAGTTTATCACGGTTAATCTATTGCATAAGGGGGGACGACAAAGTGTAAAACCCTTGGCCCTGCCATGATCAATGTTCCTTGATACGCATTTTCGCCGTTGCTGCTAAAGTCAAAATTAAACTTATAACGGAATAAGCTTCCCTTATGTGGGAACCAAGAAATACCCGCTTGTGCTGTTGCTAACCACTGTAATTGCTGTTGCTCACAATACTGTTTAATCAATGCATTGGCTTGTTCTGCTTGTTTACGCAGGTGTATAAAGATTACTACCCCGATAAACCCAACAAAAATGGCTAACAAACTTCCCATATTCAATTCACTCCGTAATTGTGACTGTCTTATTTGGTATTGTTCAGGTGATTAGCTGCGTTTTTGACGAAACAACAATCCGATAGCACTACCAAGCGTATTACTACGCTCAGGGTTACGCAGCATGGCTAATACCTTGCTACGTAGATTTGGTATTGCAACGAGATCTGAAAAGAGATAAATGAACAGTTCTTCGCCTTGTTGCTGTTGTACCGCTGCTTCAAAGAATGCCAATAACCGTACGTCGTCATTAAAGTCGTGCCAGCAACGACCCGCTAACGCGACAATCGTTTGGCTAATATCGTTATGCTTAAATAACGCAGGGTAGAGTGCGGTACGTAGACCTTGTGCAGGAGCGCTTGATAATGCACGTATCAACATAGATAAACGTACATCATCGGGTTTCTCTTGTGCCACTTCTTGGCTTATTAACTGCGCTAAGCCTTCACTTACGATTGTTGGTAAAGCTTCATGTTCCAGCGCCAGACAAAGTGAATATAAAGGTTCAGTTGGCAGTTTTGGTAATGCAGCTGCAAGGTGTTCAGCATTATTATCGCGGTTTAAACGTGTGGCGATATCACAAATACCCTGTACACCGACTTCTTGCCATTGGTCAAAACCAAGCTTATTGGCAAAATAGCGGTGGGCAGTTGAGTAGTATTTACTTTCTGGGCGAATAAAATCACGATTGATGACCGCGTTTAACATCGCCACTTTATCTGTGCTTGGTTTGAATACGTATGGGTTAGTGGCTAGGTGTTCTTGTTCTTCTTCACTCGGGGTTTTTTCTAACATCAGACCAAGCGATTCAACAACCATGTTTAGGAAGGCATTGCGTGTACCTTGGATAAGTAGACCTTGCTCATCAAGTGGGAACTTAAGAAACCAGATGTAGTGCTGATTATTCTCATTTTTGTTCCAAAAGGTAATTGCAAATTGAGCATGGCGTTGCAGTGGCGCTGGATAAGCTAGCTGTGCAGATTCAAATTGCATAAAATCGTCGGTAGAAATTTTACTGATTTTACGACCCATATCATACACTCGAAACTGAGTTTTTGCTTGTAACAGAAATTCCGATAGCGTATTGAGGGTATGCGTATTTGCCATGATCTAATGTGTCCGAGTTAAAAGTGGAACCTAAGTATTAGTGTATTATACGCAAACCCTATCAAGATGCGAATTGGATTACGATGCGCTTTTGTATCTGCTCGCTGCTGGCGTATAATGCCGCTAAATTTGTTTCATGAGATAATATTATGACGATCTATCTGCAGGCCCAGCAGTTATTAGTGGCGATTGAAGTTGAATTGAAAAACACTGCATTGTGGCATGATGTTACACCAAGTGCGGAAGCCTTCGCGAGTACAACGCCATTTTGTGTTGATACCATGCCTTTTACAGATTGGTTACAGTTTATCTTTTTAGTGAAGATGAAACAGCTAGTGGTGATGCAAATGCCATTACCAAATAAAATGGCTATCCACCCTATGGCGGAAGAAGCTTTTAAAGCAGTACCTGCGGATACACGAGAGTTGTTAGCCCTGATCTTATCGTTTGATCAGTTGTTAAATAAAAATAGCTAAATAAAGCTAGTTAGGTAATAAGCATAATGTTAGATATTTTATATCAAGATGAATACTTGGTCGCGATTGATAAGCCTGCAGGTTTGTTAGTCCATCGCAGTTGGTTAGACAGTCATGAAACTCAGTTTGCCATGCAAATGGTACGAGATCAGATTGGTCAGCATGTTTATACTGTACATCGTTTAGATAGACCCACATCAGGTGTATTGTTATTTGCATTATCAAGCGAAGTAGCAAGACAGATGAGCGAGATATTTCAGGCTCATGCGTTAACTAAACGTTATCTTGCTGTGGTGCGTGGTTGGATTAATGAAGCGGGGACATTAGATTATGCCCTGAAAGTAGAACTCGATAAGATTGCGGATAAACAAGCAACGCAAGATAAAGAAGCACAAGAGGCGGTAACGCATTATAAACCTTTGCATCAGGTGGAAATTCCGTATGCGGTAAGTAAAAACCACCCGACGAGTCGCTATTGTTTAATGGAACTTGAACCACAAACAGGCCGTAAACACCAATTACGTCGTCACATGAAGCATCTATTCCACCCTATTGTAGGCGATACAAGTCATGGCGATGGCCGTCATAATGTGTTTTATCGCGAACACTTTGAATTATCACGCCTGTTACTTATTGCAAAATCATTATCTTTTACCCATCCGGTAACAGCGAAACCAGTGCATATTGAAGCCGCTGTTGGTGACGAAGTATTAGGGTTATTCGAGCAATTTGGTTGGCCAGCACAAGAAGGTGATTATTTACCGCAAGCGGCAGCAAAATAGCGCTTTTTCGATTGTTAACGTACAGACAAACTTAGGTTACACTTTGTTACGTAAGTTTGTCTGTAAAGCTGATATTATTATCGGTTGTTTTTTATTTTATTAATTTTCACTAATATGCCAATACCCATACTTTTCCTGCGTTATAGGCTAAATATCAGCTTTGTAACGCATTTCCTAAAGCAAAAATCGTCTATGTAATCATCTTGGTTGCTTATGTACTGACGCAGTCATTAAAAAGTACGCTCAATTGTACCGTTTTGTACCATTGTGAGTGGCTATTCAAATCTAAACAGCCGATCCGGTAATTGTTATGACTATTGTTTTTGGCAAGCTATAGTTAACGCAACAAAGGAGGCTAACCATGCATCCTCAACAAATTCAAACTGTATCAGTTAACTGTTGCAGTACTATTTAGTTTGTTCACTTAGGAGTGAGAGATGAGTAACGCGTTTGCAAATCTACAGAAAGTAGGTAAGTCATTAATGTTACCTGTATCGGTATTACCGGTCGCAGGTATTTTATTAGGTGTTGGTGCTGCTAAGTTTAGTTGGATGCCAGACGTATTATCTAGCATCATGGAACAAGCTGGTGGTTCTGTATTCGGCCAAATGGCATTACTCTTTGCGATTGGTGTTGCACTTGGTTTTACTAAAAATGATGGTGTAGCTGGTTTAGCCGCAATCGTTGGTTACGGTATTATGACTGCAACGCTAGGTGTTATGGCTGGCGTGATGGGTGTTGAAAGCATCGATACTGGTGTACTTGGTGGTATTCTTGTCGGTGGTTTAGCTGGTTGGGTATTTAACCGTTTCTACACAATTCGATTACCTGAATATTTAGGTTTCTTCGCGGGTAAACGTGCTGTACCAATCATTACGGGTTTTGCTGCTATTGTTCTAGGTCTAATCCTGTCGGTTGTTTGGCCTCCAGTTGGCGGTGCAATCTCTGCATTCTCTGATTGGGCTGCTTACCAAAACCCAGCTATGGCATTTGGTATTTACGGCGTTGTTGAACGTGCTTTAATTCCATTTGGTTTACACCATATTTGGAATGTACCTTTCTTCTTTGAAGCTGGCACATACTGTAAATCGGTTGATGGAACTGCTATCGCAGCTGCGACAGAAACACTTTGTACAGCCGCTAATGGCGAGTGGTTTACGGGTGAAATCTCACGTTATGTAGCTGGTGACCCAACTGCCGGTAACATGGCTGGTGGTTATATGTTTAAAATGTTTGGTCTACCTGCTGCAGCAATCGCGATAGCTCACTCAGCGAAGCCTGAAAACCGAGCTAAAGTAATGGGCATCATGGCATCTGCTGCACTGACTTCATTCTTAACTGGTATCACAGAACCAATTGAGTTCGCATTCCTATTCGTTGCACCTGTACTGTATGTTATCCATGCTTTATTAGCGGGTTCTGCTTTCGTTGTAATGATTTTACTTGGCATTAAACATGGTACGACTTTCTCACACGGTTTCATTGATTTCACTGTGTTATTCAGTCAATCAACAAATGGCTGGTGGTTACCTGTTGTTGGTCTTGTTTACGCTGCGATTTACTACACTGTATTCCGCGTAGTGATTAAGATGTTAGATCTTAAAACACCGGGTCGTGAAGATGAAACTGAAGAAGTAGCTGCTGCGCCAGTATCTACGGATGCAATGGCGGCTGAATTAGTTGCGGCATTCGGTGGTAAAGACAATATCACTAACTTAGATGCATGTATCACTCGTTTACGTATCAGCGTTAATTCTATTGATGACGTTGATCAAGATAAACTGAAAGCGTTAGGTGCTCGTGCTGTCGTTGTTGTAGGCTCAGGTATCCAAGCCATCTTCGGTACTAAGTCTGATAATCTACGTACAGATATGGAAGACTATATCAACACGCTATAACTGAATAAATAGACAGACAGCCTGTTTCAGGCTGCTTAAAGCAAGAATGGCATTTTAACGATGCCATTTTTTTTACTCGAATTTAAGTATAGCGCTGATAACCCATATTTCATCATTCTGGAACGTTACATAAATAACCCGTACTGAGAATTAATTGGGCATAATCTGCGATCTATTCAGAGGTATTTTATGTTTAAGTATATGTCACTAAAAAACAAATTAGCATTATCAGCAAGTCTTGCGATCATATTAGGAGGCATACTGGTTGCTGCTGTTTCTTTTTGGTCCTCGATGCAACGTTTAGATGTCGAAATAGAAGAGCGATTGAAAGGATCTTTTACATCATATAATCAATATGTAGCTGACTGGATTGAATCTAAGGGGACAATTTTAAGCTCATTATCTAATGATATAGCACCTGAATCGCTTGAGAAACATTTACAACAAATGGCAGTGTCAGGTGGGTTTGACAATGTATTCGCAGCGTTTCCCGATGGTAGCCAAAAGAACGCAAACGGTGTTACGCTGCCGACAGGTAATGATGACCCGAGAAAATGGGGTTGGTACATTAATGCCAAAGCGACGCCTTCAAAAGTGTTTATGGATAATCCAACAGTTGCGGCGGCAACTGGAGCAAATGTTGTCTCTTTAGGGTATTTACAGCAACTACAAGGTCAGTCAGTCGTTATTGGCGCTGATGTTGAAATTAATGATATTTTACAAAACATGGAGCAAGTTGTATTACCTGGCGATGGGTATATGCTTATTAGTAATAATCAAGGTGCCATTTTTGCCCATCAGGACATCAGTTTATTAAATAAAAAAATATCCTCATTAGGTCTAGATTTCGCTGCTATCCAACAGATTATACGTGTCCCCCATGTTGAAAAAATTATGGTGAATGGCAAAGAAAATATTGTTTATGCCGCGCCAATTACAAATAGTGACCTGTTCATTATTATAGTCGTTGATTACAATTCATCGGTAGCGCCACTTTATTCTGCGATTTGGAATCAAGTTATAGCAACAATACTTGTTGTTGTTATTTGTACTTTTTTATTCAATTTCTTGTGTAATATCTTATTTCAACCTCTACTTAGAGTATCAGATGCGCTAGCTTTGATTGCAGAAGGTGGAGGAGATCTTACTCAGCGCATTGAGGTCCAGGCTAACGATGAAGTGGGAAATTTAGCCAATAGCTTTAATTTGTTTGTGAGTAGCCAGCAGCAATTAATTCAACATATTCGTACTCAATCGGAAACGTTGACAACTGAATCCATAGAGAGCGAACGACAAGCAAACCAATCGGTGAGAGAACTTAATCATCAGCAGCAAGAGATTGATATGGTGGCAACTGCGGTGACTGAAATGGCCTCTGCAACGCTAGAAATTGCTTCGCATGCAGAACAGACTGCAAGGGCGGCACAAGATTCTACAGGCAGTACCAACGAAGGTCGTCAGCTAGTACTAAACTCAAAAAATTCGATCAATAATTTAGCCAGTGAAGTTTCTGGTGCGTCTAAAGTGATTGGTGATTTAAATCAGCATGCACAGGAAATATCAACCATACTTGCTACAATTCAGGGTATCGCACAACAAACTAATCTATTGGCATTGAATGCGGCAATTGAAGCGGCTAGAGCTGGTGAACAGGGGCGTGGTTTTGCTGTTGTGGCGGATGAAGTTCGGGTTCTATCACAGCGAACACATTCATCTACAGAGGAAATTAAAGCAACGATTGAAACTTTACAATTAACGACTGCCAAAGCGGTCGGTCTTATGGATAGTAGCTCGAAATTGGCGATTTGTTCTGTAGAAGATGCCGATCAGGCCGCTAATGCATTAGAAGAAATTAATCAGTCTGTTGTGTTGATTAGTGATATGGCTACCCAGATTGCAACCGCTGCTGAAGAGCAAACTCAAGTTACTGGGGAAATATCACAGAATATCGTGTCAATTAAAGATGTGACAGATATTCTTGTGTTGGGCGCTAACCAAAACCTGTTGCAATCACAACAGCTTAATAATCAGGCGAGTGAATTGAACGGCAGAGTATCCACATTTATCGTGGAAGCATGAGATTGATTCGTTCAAATAAAACCCGGCTAATGCCGGGTAAGTCAGCTATTAGTTGTTTGAGTGTAGCTCTGCGTTTAGTTCAACCGCTGATTTGTTAGTTAAACATTCAATCGTACCTGTGATTGAATTACGACGGAATAACAAGTCATCTTTACCGGCTAAATCACGTGCTTTAACTACTTCAACAGCTTGGTTACTTGCATCTAGCATTTGTACTTTAGAACCCGCTGTAATGTATAAGCCTGATTCAATTGTACAGCGGTTACCTAGTGGGATACCTAAACCCGCGTTTGCGCCAAGTAAGCAATTGTCACCCATAGAAATAACTAATTGACCACCGCCACTTAATGTACCCATGATAGACGCTCCGCCACCGATATCAGAACCGTTACCAACCATAACCCCTGCAGAGATACGACCTTCAACCATGCTCACGCCTTCTGTGCCAGCATTAAAGTTAACAAAACCTTCGTGCATGATAGTAGTGCCTTCACCAACGTGTGCACCTAAACGTACACGCGCTGTGTGGGCGATTCGTACGCCTGTTGGTACAACGTAATCCGTCATTTTAGGGAATTTATCAACACAGCTAACAGTCAACACTTCACCGGCAAGGCGTGCTTCAATTTGACGATCTTGAAGCTCAGGTAAATCGATAGGGCCTTGGTTCGTCCATGCGATGTTATGTAATAGACCAAAGATACCGTCAAGTACCGTGCCGTGTGGCTTAACTAGGCGGTGTGAAATTAGTTGTAGCTTTAAATAACCTTCAGCAACAGATGCTGGCTTTTCATCAGTCGCAAGGATCACGACTACTAGAGGCTGTTTACTGTTTGCTGCCGCAGTCGAAAATTTAGCATTAGCTACATCATCATTGGCAGTGAATACCGTTGCAAGTTGTGCTGCTTGTGCAGACGTTACTTCAATTACTTGATTTTGACCTGAGTAATTAATTATTTCACTAATGTCGGCAACCAGTTTGTCACTTGGGTTTAGCAGAGGGTTAGGGAAAAAAGCTTCGATAATTTTACCAGCAGTATTTTTAGTAGCACTACCGAAAGCGAGTGAAAAAGTGGCCATAGCTGAGAAATCTCCATTTAGAATAAGGGCGTGATATGCATACACCACGCCGGATCTGAGTATTTTTTCTATTTATTACAATGTTACCGTTAGTTCTATCACATTTGTCTTTGTTGTTTCAAAGATTATTGTGATTGTTATTTTCAGAGCAATTAGTTATCAGCCAATTCGGTAATCAAATTATGGCGTAATTCCGCTTGCTGTTCCGGGGATAGCGGTTGATTGTTATTACCCGAAATAATGAAGAAATCTTCTGCGCGTTCACCAATAGTTGAAATTTTAGCATTATGCAGGACAATATTTTCTGAGCTCAAAATAGCACTTATCCGAGCAAGTAGCCCTGGGGTATCTAAGGTGATTATCTCGACAAAGGTACGTTTTTTCTTGGTTGCTAAAAACGTCACTTTGGTTTTTACTGAGAACTGTTTAATTTGTCGTGGGATACGCTGTTTTCTTAATACAGGCGCGTTACCCGTTTTTAACACCGTCTCTAATGCTGCTTGCAATGCATAAACACGATCCGGGGCGAGGGTATCACCGGTTTGATCCAAGATCACGAAACTATCGAGTACATAACCATTACGACTTGAGGTGATTTTAGCATCATGAATGTTTAAGTTTTTATTCCCTAATGTCGATACAGCCGAAGCGAACAAATGCTTATTGTCTTTGGCATAGATAAACACTTCATTACCACCGCGGGTACTATTTTGACTGATTAGCACCAGTGGTTGAGTCGAATCTTCGTGATTGAGAATGCCTGTCGTATGCCAACAGATCTGATTTGGATCATTACGTAAAAAATATTCGGAACGAAATGTGGTCCACAATGCTTGGATCTGTTCGGCGCTAAAACGGCTATTTTCCAAGAAGGCTAACGCAGTATCTTTATTATTTCTAATTCTGAATTTAGCATCGAGTGGATTTTCTAAACCTCGGCGTAATGCTTGTTGAGTTAAGAAATACAGTTCACGTAGCAGTGAACCTTTCCAGTTATTCCATAGACTGTCATTGGTGGCACAAATATCGGCAACAGTGAGGCAGTAAAGGTAATTAAGGTGTTCTTGATCACCAATGGTTCTGGCAAACTCTGTAATGATCTCTGGATCGTGAATATCACGACGTTGTGCGGTTACCGACATTAATAGATGGTATTTGACCAATCGGGAGACCATCTTTCGGTCGGCCTTATTGATCCCGTGTTTCTTGCAGAATGCGCGTGCGTCTATTGCCCCAATTTCAGAGTGATTGCCTTTTTGGCCTTTCCCTATGTCATGAAAAATAGCCGCAATGATCAATAATTCGGGTTTTTCTAAACGTGGGTATATCTCACAACACAATGGATGGGTTTCTTTGGTCTTGTCCCATTTGTAAGAGTTAATGATTTTCACTAAACGGTGGGTATGCTCATCCACAGTATAGTTATGAAATAAATCAAACTGCATTTGGCCGAGAATGCGACTCCACTGTGGAATATAGGCGGCAATTACCCCATGTTTGTGCATTAATGTGATAGCTAAACCACAAGCATTGGGATGTTTAAATAATTGCATTAACTGTTCACGACACTCGGGAATATCTTCTAACCAAGTCGTTAGTTTACGTCTGGCGTCACGTAATTCACGTATGGTGCCTGCATAAATTCCGGTAATCTGTTCGTTATCCGCAATATGATAAAACAATTCGATAATGGCACTTGGACGACGCGTAAATAGGTCTGTGCTGGTGGTATCAATTAAACTACCACGCAGTTGAAAGTCTGCGGTGATATTACGCACATCCATCCCCACGTGTCCGAGAATCGCTTGATTAAATAACTGCAACAGCATTTCATTTAGCTCGGTGACGCGGCGGATAGTCTGGTAAAACTGTTTCATCATGGTTTCGACAGCTTGATTACCTTCACCACGATAGCCTAGCGCTTCGGCAACCGTGGTTTGCCTGTCGAATAACAAGCGGTTATCACAACGTTTCAAGCCAAGGTGTAGTGCAAAGCGCACACGCCATAGGAAGTTCTGGCAATCTTCAAGCTCGTGGTATTCCCCTTTGGTTAAAAACCCGTGATTCGTTAACTCTAAGAAACTGTTTGAACCAAAGTGACGACGGGTAATCCACAGAATAGTCTGTAAATCGCGTAATCCTCCGGGACTGCTCTTCAGATCTGGTTCTAAGTTATAAGATGAGCCTTTGAATTGGTGATGGCGTGCGAGTTGTTCTTCATGCTTGGCTTGGAAAAAATCTTGGCTTGGCCAAAAAATTTTAGGGTCAATAATGTCTTGTAGCTGTGCGTAAGTGTCTTCAGAACCTGTTATCAAACGAGACTCTAATAAATTGGTCGCAATAGTAATATCACTTAAACCTTGCTCTAAACATCCATCAACGGTGCGAACACTGTGGCCAACTTCTAAGCGTAAATCCCATAACATAGTGATGAAGATTGATATTGCCTGTTCTTGTTCTGTGGTTAATGGCAAGGTTGTTGTAATGAGTAAATCAATGTCTGATTTAGGGTGTAATTCACCAC
>Ga0209291_1000910_pt1 | contig 27672 bp, 26 predicted proteins | sample GOMGulsemesocosm_FD_184633 | JGI IMG/M metagenome (GOLD analysis project Ga0209291, IMG submission 184633) | Methane-oxidizing microbial communities from mesocosms in the Gulf of Mexico - GOM9B Gulf of Mexico (SPAdes) (version 2) | ecosystem: Environmental > Aquatic > Marine > Cold seeps...
AATTTCATCAATTTCAGTGTTCATTTGTTTTGTTTTAATGTGGTACAAAAATAGGCATTTTGTTAATTTAACCCCTCTGTTTTTATAATTGATTTTTGATTTGTAAATTTACTTACATTTAGATAGGCATATATAGCATTTCAGAATGAGGAATACCATCTTCTAAATAGGTTTTACCTGTTGTGTCAAAGCCATGTTTTTCATAGTAAGATATTAAATGAGTTTGAGCCGAGAGTCTGACGTTTTCATTAGGATAGTTTTCAGTAATAAAACGCATGGCTTCAGTCATTAATTCATGTCCTTTTTTCCAGCTTCTAATCTTCTCAGATGTGACAACTCTTCCTATTGAGGCTTCTTCATATGAAACTCCTTTAGGTAGTATTCTAAGAGTAGCCACAATATTACCTTGAATGTCTTTACCCAATAAATGAAAGGATACTTTATCTTTTCCATCTAAATCTTGATAAGGACAATTTTGTTCAATTACAAAGACTTCCACTCTTAATGCTAGCATATCATAAAGTTCTTCTAATGATAAATCATTAAATGCTTTTATTGACCAATTTATTATTGATTTCATAACTCTTTTGTATTAATAATTCCGTTTATAATATAATTATATCCCTTTAAAATAAATTGGATATTGTTTACAAATATAGTAGCTAATTTGGTCGTAAATTAATATAAAATAAAAAAACATGAAAACAATTTACACTTTAATAACAGCATTAATATTGGGTACTGCTGTTAATGCTCAACAAGATTTAACGGCATCTTTAGATGTATTAGGAGCAACTAGTTCTGATAATCCAGTAGACATGAGTTTTTCAATTACGAATAATGGAGCTACTGTAGTAACAGGTGATACTTTATACTTTGCTGTTGTTGTGGGGACAACATATTATGATGTTGATTTCGCTCAAGAAAACTCTGTGTCGGGGACTATACTAACTCAAGATTTTGATAACGGTATGACTTTACCTATTCCAGTTCCAACAAAAACTATGGATGAAATGTATGCTTTATTAGGTGGTACTACAGGTAATGTTTGTGGTGTAGCTATTGGCGTTGGTTCTGCTTCAGTTAATAATCAGTTTGCTGATGATGCAAATGCTATGGATAATTTAGCATGTAGTAATTATACTGTAACTGCCGTAACAGGGGTTGAAGAAGATGCTATTTCAGAAATTTCTGCGTATCCAAACCCAGTTGTTAATTCTTTAACAATCGCGTTAGGAAATAACAAAGCTGAGTCAATTAATATTATTGATATGACTGGAAGAACTATTGAAACAATTACTGTTTCTAATGGAACTGAAACTGTTGATATGTCAAATTATAACAACGGTGTGTATTTTTACCAAGTTGTTTCAAATGGTATTGCAATTAAAACTGAAAAATTTATTGTTGCTAAATAAACATTGACTTTTTAATAATTCGAAACCTATTTCATTAATTTGAGATAGGTTTTTTTTATCTTTACAATATGGATAAAGATAGTATCATTCAAACACTAATTGCACAACTCAAACCAATTTTCGAAAATGACTCTTCCGGCCATGATTGGTTTCATATAGAACGAGTTTGGAAATTAGCTAAACAAATTGCTGTTAAAGAGAATGCAAATATTTTCATTGTTGAATTGGGAGCCTTATTACATGATATAGCAGATCATAAATTTGTTGAAAATTTTGAAACTGAATCGACACAAAGAACAACTAAAATTTTATCTCAATTCAATGAGATTAGTCAACAAGAAATAGAAGCGGTTATTCATATTGTTTTGAACTGTTCATATAAGGGTGGGGTGGAAACCAATAAAATGAATTCTATTGAGGGTAAAATTGTTCAGGACGCAGATAAATTAGATGCTATTGGTGCAATTGGAGTGGCGAGAACGTTTGCTTTTGGTGGTAAATTCGGTTCTTTACTTTATCATCCTGATATAAAGCCAATGACTCATAAAGATTTGGACTCTTATCATAAAAATAGAAGTCATACGATTAATCACTTTTATGAAAAATTGTTAAAACTAAAAGAACTAATTCATACGAGTACAGCAAAAGAAATTGCCAAAGAAAGGCATGAATTTATGGAGTTGTTTTTAAAACAATTTTATAAGGAGTGGGAAGGTGAATTTTAAAATATAAAATAAATATGAAAACAAATTTTTTAAATTTAAAAAATAATAAAAAGGTAAAATATTCAAAACTAATTTGCTTTTTTAGTATGGTTTTAATTCAAACTTTATCTTATTCTCAATCTAATTTCAGCTTAGGAATTGAAGTGTCTCCTTCTGTTAAATTTCAAACTATTAGGAATAAAGCTACTGGTTTGTTTACATCATTAAGTGGCTATGGATTTAACGTTGGTTTGCCTATTAAATATGATTTAGGGGATTATAAGACTATTTCAACAGGTGTATTGTATGAATTTACAGCTTTTGATACTAGAATAAATACATATTTAATCAATTCATTAAGATTAAATTCTATTAACGTACCAATAGTATATAATTACCCTGTAACTGAAAATTATTATGTTAATATGGGGGGAGGAGTGAATTGTATTTTTGCAAGTATGGAATTTGGTGGTGGTGTTTGGACAAATGTAGATCAAGTCGTAAATCAAATTCAACCCTATTTAAGTTTAGGTGGGACGTTATTAAAAAGTAGAAATTCAAATTCGTATGAACTTGGTGTTAATGCAAGATACTATCTGTTAAATTTATGGACTATGAACACTCTAACGTCAACAAATATTGTCAGTATTGATTTGAATATGAAATACTTTTTTTAAATTTAAAACCTAATTAAATATATACTGAGGTTTCGGTACACTATTTGACTATAACAAAACAAAAACGAACAAATGATTAAAATTTTACTATCCACTATAGTTACTTTATTTTTAGCCGTGAATACTTTTTCTCAAGACTTAGAAGATGATGAGTCTTGTTTGTTACCAGGTAAAAAGGTGATGAAAATAATGAAAATTACGACTAGTCCAAAGTCTACGGAAAGAGAGAAATCAATTGCTTACTCAAAGGCAATACAAGCGGATCCTGAAAATGCCTATACACGATTTATGCAGGCGGAGTATAATTTTAAGAGAGGTGAAAAAATGGAAGAGGGCTATAATCAGGGTCGTATCACACTGTCAAGATTGAAATCGGTTTATATGGGAGCAATGAAAGGTTATAAAAACACCCTTAATATTTGTAATGATTATCATGCTTCAACGTTTTATAAAATTGGATTAATTTATTATATGTTTGATGATAAAGAAAATGCGATAACATACTGGAAACAATTTTTAGCATATAATCATCAAGATACAGATAAGTATCCAGAGGAATATGCTAAATGGAAATCAGAAGTACAAAATATTATACCAAAAATTGAGGGGAAGAAAAAAGCAAAAGAAGAGTTTTTTTCTAAAGTAGTACCTTATGAACCTCACCTTGTAACAGGAGTGTCAACAAATTCTGATGAATTTTTACCCATGATTTCGCCTGATAATGAGTTGATTTTTTATACACGTAGAATGGATGAGAAAAACTTGGGTGATATTCAAGTACAATTGAAAGAGCGTTTCTCAGCTAGTGAAAGAAGTAGTGTGAAAAGTACATTTAATACGGGGAATAAATTAGGTGCACCTTTTGATTCAGAAGTATTTGTTGATTTTGGGGGAGTTAGCTTATCCTTAGATAATAAGGAAATGTTTATTTGTGGATGTAAAATGACAGAAATTTATGGACAACAATATAAAAATTGTGATATATATGTGACCTATTTTGAGCGCTCAGGTGAAGGAGGAAATGATTATTCTTGGTCTGATTTAAAAGTGCTGAGTCCTGCTATTAACACGGAAGATGGGTGGGAAGCGCAGCCAACACTTTCTGCGGACGGAAATACGTTGTATTTTTCAGCTAACAGAAGAACAACTCAAAATACTGATATATTTTATTCAAAACGTAAGCCAAATGGTCAATGGGGTATGGCAAAACCTGTTCCTGGAATAAATACAGCAGGTCATGACAAGACACCCTTCTTACATCAAGATTCTGAAACTATGTACTTTTCTTCTCAAACTAGTTCAAAACGAAAAGGCGCACCTGAATTTGGGAATTTTGATATGTATTATACAAGGCTTAAAGATGATGGGAATTGGTCAGAGCCTAAAAATTTAGGCCATCCAATTAACACAAAAAATAATGAAGTAGGGTTTGTAGTGTCAACAGATGGGCATTTAGCTTATTTTACTTCAAGTGGAGGGAAAGAATCAGCAGGTGGATTGGATATTTATTATTTTGAGTTGTATGAAGAAGCAAGACCTAAAAAAGTGATGATGCTAAAAGGTGAAGCTTTAGATGATGAAGGTGAACCGCTTAAAGATGCTAAAGTTGAAATATCATATAAGAATTCAGGTAAATCTGTAGAGGTGAAAATAAATGGAGATGACGGAAAGTTTGCTGCAATTGTGGAGGTGGAAGATGTACAAGATGTAATGGTTACAGTGAAGAAGAAAGGTCACTCTTTTGATACTAAATTGATTAAAGCTGAAGTAATTGAGGAAATGAAAGTGGAAGATGAAACCTTTTATGAAGAAGAAATTGAAATGGAAATTGGAAAAATTGAAGTCGGTAAGTCGTTTACGATTGATAATATTTTGTTCGCTACAAATTCGTATCAATTAAATTTAGATTCAAAATTTATTTTAGATCAATTTATTAAGTTTTTAAAAGATAATAATGGTGTTACAGTAACTATTGAAGGCCATACTGATGATTTGGGAAATGACGGTGAGAATTTAACTTTGAGTCAAAACAGAGCAAACGCTTCGTTGAACTATCTTATGTCAAAAGGTATTGAAAAAAATAGGTTAAAAGCTAAAGGGTATGGTGAAACTAGACCTAAAGTTCAAAATTCAAACTCTGCTAATAGAGCTAAAAATAGAAGAACTGACTTTATGATTACAGGGATGTAATCAGTTTTTTATTACTTTATTGAGTATGATGTGATTTTTAAGTTATAGAGTTTATTAATTGTTTTATTATGCAGTATGTTAATGGAGACTGAGTTTATGGTTTGTAATATATGTTACATTATAAAAAATCTATATTGTATATCTTGCGTAAGATTGTTATGATACCCCTTAAAATTAATTATTTTGAAAAGAAGAGATTTTGTAAAAAAAGCAACGCTAAGTTCATTCGCAACGCTTATTGGAACTGAAATTGTTTTTGGTTCGAATTTATTAGAGAATTATATTCCTCTAGCTTTAGATGAATCAGACCCATTTAAGATGTTTAATAAACATAAAGGTATGGTGGTGCTCAATGATAAACCTTGGAATATTGAGGCGAAAGCACATTTACTGGATAGTAAGATTACACCTAACTCATCTATGTTTGTTAGAAATAATGGATTAGTACCTAATGATATTGATGTGAAAAAATGGACACTTACTATAGATGGTGAATCTGTTGTAAGTAAAAAAACATATACATTAGCTGAATTACATTCCAAATTTAAGCAGTATACTTATCAACTTACTATAGAGTGTGGAGGTAATGGAAGAAGTGAGTTTAGTCCACCTGCTAAAGGGAATCAATGGACGGTTGGAGCTGTTCATTGTGCTTCATGGACTGGAATTCGGTTAAAAGACGTTTTAGAAGATGCAGGAATTAAAAGTGATGCTGTATATATTGGCTTCCATGCGGCAGATTCACATTTAAGTAGGGATCCAAAAAAAGAATCTATTTCTAGAGGGTGTCCAGTGACAAAAGCATTACAAGATGAAACTATTTTAGCTTTTAAAATGAACGGAGAAGATATCCCTTTAATACATGGTTATCCATTGCGTTTAGTAGCTGGCGGTTGGCCAGCTTCAGTGTCAGGGAAATGGCTTAATAGAATTAGTATCAGAAATAAAGTTCATGATGGAACAAAAATGACTGGTACTGCTTACAGAGTGCCAAATCATCCAGTTGCACCAGGAGAAAAAGTGAAAGATGAAGATATGCGTATTATCGAGTCTATGCCAGTAAAGTCATTAATTACATATCCAAAATCTGGAGCCATGTTAAAAGATGGTAAACTATTGTCGATTAGAGGACATGCTTGGGCTGGTGAATTGGAAGTTTTGAAAATGGAGTATTCTATTGATTTTGGAGCCACATGGAAGAGTTGTACTGTTCAAAAGCCAGTAAATAGATTAGCTTGGCAACATTTTGAGGCTAAGATAAGTTTTCCTAAAAAAGGATATTATGAAGTATGGGCTAAAGCTACTGATAGTAATGGTGTTTCACAGCCTATGCTAGTTCCTGGTTGGAATCCTAAAGGATATTTAAATAATGCATGTCATAGAATTGCGGTAAAAGTTAACTAAATGTCAAAAGAAGAAGATTTAAAAAAATCATCTCGTTTAATTAGAATTTTATCTGGATTGGTTATAATTATGTTATTTTTTATTCCGTTCCATTTAATGTATCCTCAGTTTTTTGATTTTAAGCCCACACCAGAGGTAGCATTAACTGTTCCAGTTGAAAATAAAGTAACTGAAATAGAAATTGATGAAGATCGAATTGAAAATGGTATCCATGTAAAAACTGGATTCGTTGAGGCGGAAGGGTTAATGATGGTTGTAAATAACTGTACAAGTTGTCATTCATCTAAAATAATTCTACAAAACCGAATGAATACTGAGGGGTGGAATGCTACTATTAAATGGATGCAAGAAACTCAAAACCTTTGGGAGTTAGGAGTTAATCAAGAAATTATCGTAAACTATTTGGTTACAAATTATCCTGTGAAAAATAAAGGAAGGCGTGAAAATTTATCAGGTATAGAGTGGTATGAATTGTAAAATAGTTCAGTGTTATTTGGTTTTAGAGATGTGAAGAATTGTTGTTAATTTACCAAAGTATTAAGTGGTAGAAAAATAATATAACTGGTTTTTTAAACAAGTGTTTTTTTCTTGAAAAGTTATATAGACTTTGATATTAATTTGGCGATTTTGGAATATATAGTGAACAAATCATGAGTTGGTGGCTAGGATAAAGGTTGGTACTATTTTATAGAAAATAAAAAAGAGAGCAGTGAAAACTGCTCTCTTTTTATTTAATTCTTTATGTTTTTAAAGGGGCTTATTTGAAAACCACTGTAAACTCAACTCTTCTGTTTAAAGCTCTTCCCCAATCATAATCATTGTTAGATATTGGGTTTGTGTTACCAAATCCAGCTGGGTGCAAACGATTTTGTTCAACACCATTAGCTACTAAAAAGGCAGCTACTGCATCAGCTCTTTCAATAGACAGTTTTAAGTTTATCGCATCATCACCTGAGTTGTCTGAATATCCCCAAACATTTAAAAAGTAAGAAGGGTTTTCTTTCATAACTTTAACAACATTATTTAAAACAGCATCAGAACGTTTCAGTAAAACAGCATTTCCAGATTTAAATTTAACACCTTTTAATGCTACATTCATTACAGTTTTTACATCAACATTTACATTAGGGCATCCATTATTTGAAAGAACACCAGGAATGTCAGGACATTTGTCTTGTAAGTCATTTATACCATCTCCGTCTCTATCAGCATTTGGACAACCATTATCAGAAAACTTTCCAGCTTCCTCAGGACAATCATCATAAGCATCAGCAACACCATCTCCGTCTCTATCAGACATAGTTTTCATATTAGCTATTGAGTCTTCTAAAACTTTAATTCTAGCAGCATTTGCTTCTGCTATAGAATTATCAATAGGTAGATTTTTTTCTCCTAATTCTGTTGGCGTCCAATCTGCATGTTCTTCTGCTTTACCTAAATTGATAGAAAAACCAACTCCAAAATTACTATAAACACCATCTGGTCCTGTTTTAGTAGTTGCTTTAGATCCATCAAATTTAGTACGTTGCAGGATGTTTAATGTAGCACTCAAGTTTAAGTTAACTGATATTCTTGACGTGATTTTATACTGTGGCGTAAATCCTATTGTTCCATGTAACATTTTATCAGTATTTTGAGAATCGTTAAATAAAAGAAAAGATGTTCCGGCACCAGCATTCATTAATAAACCTAATTTGGGAGCAAAAGTCTCAAAATGCAAAACATGACCTAGATTGGCAACAACTGATCCAGTAAGAGAATATAAGTTAGTTGCTATAAAAAGATCTTTATTTTTAAATTGATTATAATCGAAACCTAACTTCAATCCAAAATTATTATTTAACATATAACGTCCACCTACAGCTACTTGTGGCATACCTATGTTTGTTGCTTGTCCTCTATATGACCATGCTTTATTTACACCAGCGCCTAAATCAATTGACCATTTGTTAAAATTGTCTTGACCAAAGGAAACTAATGTTAGTATCAAAAATAATGTGGTTAGTTTTTTTTTCATTTTTTTTTTTTTTAATATAGGAAATTATTATTAATTATTTTGCAATGTACTAAAAAAAAAAATATCAAGGGTAACAATTTCGGGATTGTATTCAATTTCACTTGGAGTTTAAAGAATAAATTTCAATGACAAAAAAAGAGAGCAGTGAAAACTGCTCTCTTAATTTTAAGAATCAAATTTTAATTCTTTATGTTTTAAAAATAATATTATTCGAATACAATATTAAATTCTACTCTTCTATTTAATGCTTTACCAGCATCAGTCTCGTTTGAAGCTACGGGTTTTGAATTACCAAAACCTTCAGTGTGTAAACGACTTTTGTCAACACCATTTGCTACTAAATATGCAGTCACAGTTGCGGCTCTTTGCTTAGATAGGTCTAAGTTTGCAGCATCATCACCTACGTTATCAGTATAACCCCATACGTTTAAGTAATATGTTGGTTCATTTTCCATAACCTTAACAACGTTGTTTAAAACTGTATTAGAACGTTTTAATAAAATAGCTTTACCAGATTGAAACTGAACTCCTTTCAGAGCTGCTGTCATTACTTTTTGTACTTCTTTAGCAATTGCTGGACAACCGTCATTTGACCTAACCCCTGCAATTTCAGGACACTTATCTTGTAAATCATCAACACCATCTCCATCAGTATCAGGACATCCATTATCAGAGTACATTCCTGGCTCATCAGGGCATAAATCATATGCATCAGCAATACCATCTCCATCTCTATCTGAAATAACTTTTCTGTTAGCTAATGAATCTTCTAAAGTTTTAATTCTTGCTTCATAAGCGTCATATTTAGAATTATCAACAATTGCAGTTTTTCCTCCCATTTCTGTAGGGATCCAGTCAGCATGATCTTTATTTTTACCTAAATTAATAGAAACGCCTGCTCCAAGATTACTATATACTCCATCAGGACCAGTTTTAATACTCATTGTTGATCCATCAAATTTTCTACTTTGTAAAAGGTTTAATGTAGCACTTAAGTTTAAATTAACAGAAATTTTTTCAGAAATTTTATACTGAGGAGAAAATCCAATTGTACCATGTAACATTTTATCAGTAAAACTTAAGTCTTTTGATGAAAGGAAAGATGCTCCAGCACCAACATTCATTAATAGACCAAATTTAGGTGCAAATGTTTCAAAACGTAATAAGTGACCTAAGTTTGCAACGGCGCTACCAGTAATAGAGTTTAGATTTACATTCGTAAACAAATCTTTATTCTTAAATCGGTTGTAATCATATCCTAATTTAAAACCAAAATTATTGTTTAACATATAACGTCCACCTATTGCTAATTGTGGGAAGCCAATATTTCTTGCTTGTCCTCTATGAACCCAAGCCTTGTTCATTCCTAATCCTAAATCTACCGACCACTTATTAAAGTTGTCTTGACCATAGGAAACTAATGCTAGCATTACGAATAATGCAGTTAATTTTTTTTTCATTGTGTTTAAGTTTAATTTCGACAAATATATATAATCTATTAATATAATTATATAATTTTTCTTTTTTTTATAAGATATAATGTATATTCTTTCGGTCGTGTAAAACAAGTGAGTTTTATCTATATTTCTAAAATTCAAATTTGATTGTTTTTTGTTAATGAATGTGCGAAATTATACATTATGAGTTTAGAGAATTTAGGCTATTTGTCCTCTTAAAGTAATTCGGAATAGTTATTAAGAAATATGCTAAAATAATTGAACTATTACATCATTCCGTTCCTATCCATAGATCTATACTGTATTGCTTCTGCTATATGGTTTGGTTTTATGTCTTTACTATTTTCTAAATCAGCTATGGTTCTTGAAACTTTTAAAATTCTTGCGTATGAACGTGCTGATAGGCCCATTTTATTCATTGCAAGTTTTAGTAAAGTTTGTCCTGAATCGTCAATTTCACAAAATTTGTCTAATAACTTGGCAGTCATTTGTGCATTATGATATACACCCTCATAATTTATAAATCTTTTTTCTTGTATGTCTCGAGTCTTTAATACTCTTTCTCTAATTACTTTACTTGTTTCTCCTTTCTCTTTACTAGACAATTCATCAAACTTAACAGCAGGCACTTCAATATGTAAATCAATTCTGTCCATTAATGGACCAGATATTTTATTTAAATATCGCTTAACAACATATTCAGGATCAGAATTTGGGTCATTAGGGTCAAAGAAGTTTCCTGAAGGAGAAGGATTCATAGAGGCAACGAGCATAAATCCTGCAGGATAGTCTACCGTCATTTTTGCTCTTGAAATGGTAACGCATCTGTCCTCCAACGGCTGACGCATAACTTCTAACACTTGTCTTTTGTATTCAGGTAATTCATCTAAAAATAATATACCGTTATGTGCTAGTGAAATTTCACCCGGTTTAGGGTTGGACCCCCCACCAACAAGAGCTACATCAGAAATGGTATTAATGAAGAGGAAGTCATTATTTCCTTTTTATCTTCTGAAGATAAAAAAATGGTTAACTAAGCTATTAGAAAAGTTTCATATAAAAGGGTGTTTAAAGAATTTCTTGGTGATGCGACTAAATATTTATTCATTTAAACGAAGTGTTGATTAGGTGCTGAGTTAAAAATGTAAAACTACAGCAATCTATATAGTTAGTTAATTTTAATATGTCTTTTAAAATACTCTCTCAAGTTTTTATTACACACATATAGATATGTTCCTTTTATACCACGAAACATTATAGTTTTATAAATTTTAATAATATACTCCTGTAACTCTTTTGGGTCTTTTATACCTTGACCACCACTTTTGTCATGATAATTTTTCTTGTAAACGATAATTTCATTTTTTATTGGACAATAATCTATTTCTTCGCCAAAGATTATAGCTGAGTAATTTAAGTCATAACCTTGTATGGTATGTATACAGCCCATTTCAGTTAAATCATTTGTTGTATTAATCCAATCAGATTTATTTTCCTCTTTATTCCATTTTAATTCCACTTCATCAATTACAACATCCGCTACATCTTCTTTTCTTGACTTCCATTTCCAAGAATATCCAGATATGGTTCTACATAAGCCAAATTCATTTTCTTTTTGTTGCAACTTTGAAATCATTTCTTTCATGTCTGTAAACAATAACAGTTCATAGTGATTATTCTCAAATATTTCAAATTCTGCTGAATAATTGCAGTAAAGTAAATTATTGACAAATTCAATATAATCAGTTCCTCCTTTTGACCTCATTTGAGACACAAGATGAATTTCTTTTGACTTTTTTAATTTTTTGATTTTATCAAAGTCTTCTTTTCGAATATCTGCTGGCTTGATAGATTGTTCTGAATCATAGAAAAATAATCGATATTTACTCGACTTCATAATCCAATCAAGTTGAGTTCCATTTTTCTCCGCAGATTGGATTTTTTTACCATTTATTAATTCACTGTGGTATAATCCAAGTTTTTTATTCACATCATCAAAAGATTTATACCCCATTATAGATGCTCTTCTTGTTAACCTGTGTGCTTCATCAGTTATTAAAATATCATACTCTTTATTAATAACTTCAGAGGGGCCTATTACCATGTTTTGATGTAACCCATAAATACTTTTAAATACTTTTTTTAATGTACTTCTTAGGCTCGTCATAGGGATAACAAAACCTATAACAATACCATTAGGGAATATACTTTTTAAGCCTAGTAGTTTATTATATAATTTCTCATCTTCAATATCTAAATCTTCTAAATCATTATTAGAAAGCATTACGATTAATTTTATAAGGTAAATCGCTAATATAGTTTTTCCCGTTCCCGCACTTCCATTTACAAAAACATTATTGTATTTGTTAGATGAATAAGCTTCTAGTATATCTATTACAGATGAAAATTGGTCTTCTGATAATGATTTATATGGTGAGTATTTAAATAAGTTAGAATTTTCCAATTCAAGTAAGTTCTTCATTTTAATATTACCAAACTGTAGTTTATTCCAGATGTCTTTAAATAGTTCAAAATACTTTTCTTTTTGATAATAATTATGACTAGAAACACCTTCGTTACAATTAAGTAATTTAAAATCTCCAGATGCATTTAAATATTGAATCAGATAGGATTCAATATCTAAAGCAGCAGATTTATTAAAGGTTAAACTAGATATTATATATACAAATTTTAATTTGCTTTTCTCTGGGTGTGAAAGGTGATTTGACATTCTTTTAATTGCATTTGTTGATTCACCAACATAGGCAATTTTTGTAGTGTCATTATATATTATATATACAATTGGATAATTTGAATTAGCAAATTCATCTTGCTTTATATATTCAATTTGACTCTTTTTGAAGGGATAGCTGGTAATATTTGTAGGAGTATTAAATGGATTCATATAATAAGTATTAAAGCTTATTATATTTCGTTGCTACACCTTTTGCTTTTGAGATAGGATATTTTTCACCATTCTTTTTAATTTTTTCTAAAACGATTTGTTTAACATTAAAATTATATTTCTCTGCAAGTAAAAAGGCATAAGCAAAAACATCTGCTAACTCTTCTTTTATATTTTCTTTATTTGCTTCTTCATGTTTCTTCCACAAAAATTCTTCTAATAACTCTCCAGACTCTATGTTTATTGCTAAAGCTAAATCTTTTGGATTATGGAACTTTTCCCAATCTCTTTCGTTTCTAAATTTTAATAAAGCTTCAGTTATTTCTTTTATATTTTCCATAGTTTTATTGCTTGCTCCTAACTTTTGGTAATATTAGGCATTTATGACGATATGTGTTAGAGGTAAAATAACTTTTTATTAAAGTTATTGGGTAGGAGAAGGTAAGAACTACCGAATTGTCAGCTTAGATGTTTTATCTATTGTATCAAAACTTCAATAATACACAAAACTACAAATCATACATCAGAAATGGTATTAATGTTGTTGTTAATCGTAATTATGCTATTCTCAATACTCTAATTGTTAAGGTTATGTTTGCAAAACATAGTAGTAAAGAGGTTTAATGTTGGAATCCTAAAATAAATTTCATTTTTTTCATTTTTTTTTCACCATCGTGAGGTCAATGAGAATAGGAGGTGTTTTATATAGTATAGTATAAAGCATAAATACTCCAAAAACCCTTGTAGTTCTAAGGTTGCGACTTGTGTAATCCTTTGATTATGTGTATCTTTGTGGGGAATTCAAATGACAGTTTATTAAAATAAATTGTTCAAAAGATTGGAATTTGAAACAAGTATGACAACAGTTTCAAATGAATTAAATGGATTGTCACCATTTAAGGAATCAAAAAAATAAAATGTAATTATTAACTAAACCAAGCCTTAAGCATGGGTGGAAAAACAATGCCTAAATTTAAATGAATTATTAACTAAAAAAAAATAGAAAAAATGGGGAAAATATATAAAAACATAACAGTAGAAGAATTGATAAAATGTAATAAAAACTCAGAAAAATTACAACTTAACAGACTTTTGGATGTGGAACAGATGGTGAAAGATGGCTATTGGAAAGATGAGATGGATTTAGCATATAGAGTTGGATTAATTTTTCACCACAAGAATATGTGGGGTACAATTAACCCGAGAGTAGTGATAGCTAATATTAAAGGTGAATATGTAATTTTTGATATGACTTATGATGATTACAATGCTTTATTTGAAAAGAAGTATGATTGAATGTTAAGAGGTTGTTAATTGTTGTAAACCAGGTAGTTTAGCAGTTGGGAGTGGATGAATGGATTTTAATTAAATTAAGTAAATATTATGGAAGGTAAAATGAATATGATTAAAGTGGCGATATACTGTAGAGCGTCAAAGGAAAAGGGGGTACAAGACAAGACTATTAATGACCAATTAAAAACAGGTCTTAGTTTTTGTAATGAAAATGGATATGATTTTAAAGAGTATATAGATGATGGCTATAGTGGAACCACTGACGATAGATTAGGGTTTCAAGAGTTATTAGCAGATATAATTGATGGCTCCATTAATCTGGTTTGGGTGATGGATGATAGTCGAATTCAGAGAGACCCAGAAATAAGGTATTTACTAAATAAAACTCTTAAAGATAATAATGTAGAATACTATACTCATGTTGATGGTGCTGTTGATTTGTACAACCCAGAGACAAATTTAATGGGAGGTGTTTTAGCTGAATTCAATAAGTACTTTGTTTCTATAACTAAGATGAAAGTTAAAAGTGTTTTAAGAAGAAGAGCTCTTCAAGGTAAGGGTTGGGGAATACCTCCTTATGGATGGATTCTTAGTAAAGATGGATATTTTGTACAGAATCACTCAGAATGTGAAGTTGTAAAAAGAATATACAAACTTTCGCTAGAGGGTATTGGTGTTGATAGAATAGCAAAATTACTTAATGAAGAAAAAGTTCCTACTCGGTATAATGGCTATGACGGAGTTATACGGTTGAATAAGTCAAAAGGAGATGAGTACATAAAGAAAGTTAAGAAAAAAGATGTTAAATGGGCTGGTAAAACAGTTTTAGGAATTCTTAATAATGAAATGTTTTTTGGAAAGAAGAAAATTAAGGATGTGACTTTTGACGTAGATGAATTATTTACAATTGATTATTGGTCTAAGGTTAATTATAATCTTAAAAATAATAATAGTAAGAACATTACTATGGGCGGGAAAGTTAAGTACCAATATTTGTTAAGAGGATTAATTAAGTGTGGTAAATGTGGTAAGAACTATACTGGGAAAACTAGAAAGGATAAAAAAGACCATTTCTATTATTGTATGTCTAAACGTAATGGTGTTAGTTGTGGAAATCGAAGTATAAATATTGACCATATAGAAGCATTGGTTTGGAATTCATTGTTTCATAAAACTAAACTTTATAAGGAAATAAGGAAAGAGCTTGGTTCTGAAGGTAAGAGGGATGAATATAAAAATGATATAAAAGATTTGAAATATAGAATTCAAGTAGCCAATAAAGGAAAAAATAATGTTTTAGATTCTGTTGTGAAAGGAATTTTAACAATGGAAGAAGTTACTGAATGTATGTATGAATTGAGGAAAGAGATTGAGTATTGTACAAGGAAATTAAGTGATAACAAAAATAAACTTAGTGATTTAACGGATAAAAATTTGGAAGAGCTGAATTGTAAGGACAAACTAGAAAAATTATCGTTTATTAAAAAACATGAACTTGTTCAAAAATTTGTTAAAGATGTTAATATTCATTGGGTTGAGACAAGAATTAATGGAGTTTTAGTTAGATATTATAAAGTTGTGATTAATTACAATTATGCTGATATAACTCATGTCTTTACTAATGGTTATGGGCTTGATTTTTCTATATGGTATGAAGTGAAATATGATTATTCTAGGAAGCACGCATATTTTAATGATGCTTTAGCGATTAAGTATCTTGAAGGACATAGATATGGCAAAGTTGGTTTTGGGGATAATGAGCCTTTTATTGAAATTGAAGGATATATATATCCAGAGCATAATACAATGGCTCCATATGGTAATGTCGATGTCTGGATTGAAGATGAATTAAAAGAGTATTATGGAGGAATGAAAAGGTATAATAAGTTCAAAACTGAATTTGAACATAAACTAAACTCTAATGTTTTTTTACCTAAACTAGCAATGTAAATGTTTACTAAAGAGTGATTGTTTTAATAATACTCACTCTTTAGAAATATTGTAACTTTACATAGATACAATATAAATTATGAAAAAAAAGAAGTTACCTTATTGGTATAGACTAATTAGATATTATATTAATTGTATTTGGTACTATGTTATTTTTCCTGTTGGAACAAAAGAGGATGAATTTACAAAGCAATGGAAAAGAAAATAGAAGTTTTAATAATTATTTTTTAACTCGTTAATCAATGTTATAAAAATTTATCAAGCCATTTGAAATAGTTTTGTTTAGCCGAGAATATATATTATGCCTTTTGTTAAAGGTAGTTAATGAGCTAAGTTTATTAGAATCTTCAGAAAAAAGGTCTTTTACAACTTTAGGAATTTTAATCAACGGGTTCATTAACTTTAGACTTTCAAGTTTTATAATATCACCCAGAGTGTAGTTTGAACTAAATAGTTTTTTAATTTTAATATTGCATCCTTCAAAGTCATCCATCTTTGCAAGTTTATTTATTTCATCCCAATCTTTGTTTGAACTAGGTTCGACCAATTTTTCAGTTCCTTTAATTACATCACTTTTAATCGTAGATTTTAGTTGTTTATTCGCATTAAACAAGAATTGAGGTAGATTGTACATCCAAAATTCTACATTTGCCTCATCATAGATTTCTTTTATCAATTCTTCTCTTGGTGCTATAACACGTTTTTTGTCATTATCATAATAACACCAATCCTCATCTTTTCCATTATCATTACTAATAAAAATTACAGGTAGCTGTTTTTCTTTTGCATAATTAATTATTTCTTTCCATACAATTAAATCAGCAAAAATTTGTGTACCTTTTTTTTCTCCTTTGTAAAAATCCCCATAACCAGGTGGTATTTTATTCCTAAATCTTTTTTCACCTTCATCAATAATAGTGGTCACCTCTTTATATGAAAACTCTCTTCCTACTTTAAAATAATTTTCTAACGCTGATAATAAATCATCATTCTTTATTACTTCGTTAATCTTATTTTCTTCAACTTTAATTTTATTATTCACATCTTTTTCAAAAGATTTAAATTTTTTAAGAAAATCATCTACATCTTTCTGAAACACCTTAATACTATCTTGTTTAATGTGTGGGTGCTGGTCTTTTTTTATTGAGTTTATGGAAATATTATTTAATTGAGGGTTAATTTTTTTTTCAATCACATTCCCAATTTCACTGACACTTTTTTTCAACACATCATAACTTGATACTGGTTTTTGTATTGTTTTCTCTCTGTTCTTAAGAAATTCATATTGCACATGAAAAGGAATCCATAACCTTTCTTGAAGTTTTTCAAAGATTTCAGAATATATTTTTTTTCTTGACTCCAAAGGGATAAAGTAAAAATCAATGAGTGAGCATGTATCAAAAATAAAAATGGCTTTACTCCAATGTTCTTTCTCTTTCTCTTTTGACAAAGGTTTATATTTTTGAATTATAGATTTTTGAAATTGGTTTTCCATTAATTTTATTATTTTAATCTTGTTAATTATTTCTAAAGTTACTAATATATTACTATTGAGATTTTGAAGTTATTAGTTATACTATAATATCTAATTCGAACCAATAGTAACTTACTATATCACAGCATTGCGTAAAGATTATTTAGTTCCTCTTGTCTAATCCCTAAATAAACTCTAGTAACTTTACTTGAATTGTGGTTGAATAGGTCTGATAAATAAATCAATGCCTTTTCAGATTCACCCGCTGCAAAAAATATAGCACGACCAAATGTTTTTCGACAAGAGTGTGAACTTAGGTTAAGATTCTTAGTCTTAGAACCAAACAATGCTTTTAATTTTCGATTAATAGTCATGATACTATAAACTGTACCTTTTTGACTCTTAAACACAGAGCCAGAATAACCTTTGTCAATCTTATTAACAGCTTTTTTTATATGGTGATTCAAAAGAATTTCTCTTCTTTTACCAGTCTTCTGCTCAGTCAATACTATTTTGTCTTGACGTAATTGTTCCCAAGTTAATTTTAGAACATCACTAACACGCAAGCCAACATTAATTGATACAATAATATATAACCCAAAATTCTGGTCTTTACCATCTAAGAGTTTTGATGCTTTATTTAATGCATTATCAAATTCTAAATAATCGCTTGTTGTATGAGTTCCTTTTTTTGACATGCATCAAATATAACCAATTAATGTTAACTAATGACATTATTAATAGATTAATTAACATTAAAAACATCTAGCCAATCAATTAACCCTGTATTTATAAGGGATACAGTAATAAATGTTAACTCCTTATATAAGTTAACATTATTAAATTAAGATATTTCTTATCCAATCATCATTAAAATCAAAATCCCAACTCTTTTATCGAATTGGGATTTGTGAAACATTATTCTGTGGATTTATAGATGTCCAATATTTTGGGTGGTGAAATATGTTGAATCAGATTTTTATATATTTTACCATCCATGGTGATTATTGCACCCGATTTCTCTAGTTGGTGGTTTTGTAGCATAATATATTGCTCTTCTGATATTTTGAGTTTGATGGACATCTATTATATAAATATCACTTCATTTCATAAAATGCGGAAATTTGGTCAGAATTTTTTAATGGACATTATCGTTTTCAAATATTCATTCGAAAAATATGGGAAATTTATTTCTCACTCAATTAGGTAATATAATACAGTATTAAGTTTATGACTAGGGAGAGAGTTTACTGAATAGGTCACTATTAAATTATAAATTTTAGTCAGATGGGAGGGAGGGTGTATGTGACAGATAAACTTTTGGATGATTGTATAGAACAAAAATGAAGCTTAGGACATCCAATCTCCATTAAATATAATAGTACATGAACTGTACAGGTGAGAATGACTACCCCAAAAGGTACATTACTATATATTAATTAAAAATAGTTCCTTCAAACTCTTGTCTTATCAAGATAAATTGTGTATATTCTAATAATGCTGGGCTCCACCTTCCCTTGGGATGGTGGTTCTCTCCCCAGCTAAAACAATGAGAGACAAAATAACAAAAGAGAGAATACGTTATGAATGCAAAACAAATCACTTTTAATTAATACCTATGAGAATATAGGTAAACCAACAATTAAGTCAACCAAATCAGTTTATGATTGGTTTAAACTTATTTCTAAATCAGATTATTCTGGTACAATTACATTAGCCCGTGAGGGTAATTTTGATTATGACACAGTCAAAAAAAGCATACCATGTATCACATATAATTTTTTATATGATGGTTATAAAAAAGATTCTAATTTAATATCATCCACAGGTCTTATGTATATTGATATTGATGAAAGTTCATTTAATATTAATTTACTTGATACATCTAAAGTACTTGCTTATTATACGTCTTTTGGTGGCAAAGGCTACGCTATCATTGTTCGTGTGGATGGTTTGGTTAAATCTAATTTTGAATCAACATATAAAGCTGTTATTGAGCAATTGGGTTTAACTGACTTTGTTGATAAGAATGCTATAAAGGCTTCTCAATTCAATGTACTGTCATATGATGAAGATATTTTTATTAATCCTAATCCTTATATTTTTAAATCTATTGAACCTTCAATTGATACATTAAATAAAAACACCCCCCTTCCCAGTGTAATTAGAAAAAAAAAGAAACATATACACACGGAGGGGGGGTATAATTCAGAACCACTAAGGTTTGATGATATTGATAGAATTGAAGTAATTGGAGATTACATTGTTAATTGGGAAGGATTTGAAAACATTAAATGTACCACCCCATTCAGAAAGAAGTTTAAAGCTGGCACTAGAAATAACTTTCTACTTTCTAATTGTAATAATTTTGTATACCTAAACCCAAAGGCTAATATGAAAGCAACAGAAACAATATTAGATATAGCTAATAAACGTGCGTGTGAACCACCAGTGGAACCTTCACAAATAAAACGTATTGTTAAGTCTATATTTAAATATAAAAACGATGGTACACTTAAACCACATATATCACCTAGAAAAAGGAAGATTGTATTTGATAAAGGTTGTAATTACACACCACTTGAAAAATTAAGAATTTGTGGAATGGAATGGAATAAGCAACAAGGAGTAACTACTATATTTAAATTATATAATATCCTTGAGGAATGGGACTTTAAAACCTATGGTAAAATTAGTCAACCTAAAATTTACAAGAATAACCCAATTTCAAAAAAAACAGTAGAGAAGTACTATAAAATTGAAATTGAAGATAATTACACTTTCAAAGACTTCGTTGTGGACTTAAACAGAGAGTTTAAAGAAAGTAAAGCCAAAGTAAGTAAGTCGAGTAAATCATTGGTAAAGACTAAAGAAATAATGATGAAACCTATTAATGGTTGGATATCTATTACTGATACCATTATTTCAATCTACAAAGGACTAAATTTAAAGATTGACGTTAGTAGTATTATGGATATCCAATCAGCAATCAATAAGTCACACTTAGAGATGGTTGAATTTGTTGATTGGATAATAAAGATAAGAAGGGAAAACAGGTATTTTACATCACCATATAAACATATTGCATTACCAGATAAGTTTATTCAATGGTGCATAGATTATAAAGTTGGTGCGTTAGAGTCAGTAGCATAACAGCTATTTACTTAGTAACTTTTTCTTTTGCTCATCAAACTCAGACTGGCTTAAAATACCAGATTCTAATAAAGCACCTAGTTTCTTTAACTCATCGAGATTGGAACTCGATTGTTGAATTACTGGAACTATCGTTTTCTTTTCCATTTGGGACAGGTGTATCTTAAGTTCATCTATCGATTTAGACACTAGCCTAATACTGCCTAATTCATCACTCTGAGTAAAGAACGTGATGTTGTTACCCGATTTATTGCTAATCTCGACTGCATAACCTTTGTAAGCCCATATTGATGCAATAAGCTTCCTAGCAACACCTGTAAATAATAATCCGTCAAGTGCCATGAAAATAAAAGCAATAACGGATAAGCCTAACAATGTAGCACCTAAGTAAAAAAGTGGTGTACCGTCACCCCCACTAAATATTAGAATAAAGAATCCTAATACAAATGGTATGGTTGCAAGACCAGCTGGTGGGATTCTAGGTTGAACAAACTCTTCATATGACAACGAGTCAACATGCTTTGAATCCATCTTATCAGCACCATTTTCATCTCTGGCTGTTATTTGTTCAGCACCAACTGTAATAGATACACCTGTTTGAAATCTAAATGTTTTAGTCTTCATGGTTATGATTTAAAATGTACAAATTGCTCACGACCACGTACTCGCTCAATGCACGCACCTCTAGTCGACTCAATAATGATAGGGATTCTAGTTGAGCCATTATAAAAATTAAATACAAATTCAGTACATCCATATGTAGTGGTGTGTTGATAGGATTTAATTTCAATTAGAGAAAACAGACCTTCATCACGCCATATACCACTCTTTGGTTCTCTCTTCCACATATGCAATTGTTTACCACCATCATAAACAAAGCGGGTCTTACCCCAAATGTCATCATCATATTCATCTACCCAACTACCTTTAAGGTAATCCTTAGCTATTTGTTCTCCGTTTTGGGAGTCAAGATTATCACAGGTTGGAACGTTTCCGTTGTTGGTTCCCCCTCCACATGAGATTAGAAATAAAATAGATAAAGAAATTGTAATGATATTTATTTTCATAATTATTTGATTTATATAGTTAAAGTTTATTTTTTGTTTGACTTTTAAAGTTCATTTACGGCAATCCAGATAGCATCAGTTTCATCTTCATAACTTGGGTCGTATACACCAAAGTTTAATTTCTTTTTATTAGATACTGATTTTAAAGTTCCGTTATTACCAACATTCATATCACCTTGATAACACTCATCTGAACATGGTAATATATTCACTTGACCATATACTTCAATTCCTTTTAATTCTATGTTTGGACTTATATTCACACCAGATAATTCAATAAATATTGTATCATTCATTTGAGAAACATTCATAGTACATGGTGACTCATTTTGAGCTCCAGCTGATAGTGAACAATCAAACTCACCCAGTATTGAGGTAGATTCATTATTAGTTGGTTCTGGTGTTACTTCTTCTGGTTGACAAGACATAATCCCAACTGAGATTATTGATAATAATAGTATCGATTTCATTTTCATAATTGATTAGTTTGAAACAAATATAATCAAACTAGGGGAAAACCCCCGCTTCTTGATTAATAAATTTACGACAGCTATGCTTTCTTTTGTTGTACAATGGAAAACCAGCAACAAAAAATAGTAATAATCATCAAGAGTTTATTTGAACAAAAATTTGATGGTAATAAACTTCAATTTGCTAAAGCCGTTGGATGTGACCCTAAGACGTTAAGAGATATTTTTGACGGTAATCATTTAATGTCAATGAACTTATTCTTAAAATTAAGTAAAGCACTTAATATGAAGCCCTCGGAAGTTTTAAAAAAAGTAGAGTTATGAATATAAAAAGAACATTAATAATCGGTGGTATACTTGGAACTACTGCTTATTTAGCATGCTATTTTCTATATATATATGGATAGGAGACTGTCTTCCGTATTTTGGACAAAATCCAAAGGAACGTATTGAGTTTAATCATTCAAAAATACTCATTGCATCTTTTGGGTTTAGTTATACTCTTCTTCTTATTCGACAATTAAAAATTAATACCTAAAACTATATGAGTAGTACAAGTGAAAATATGCAACATATCAAAGCATTAGGACATCTAGTTAGTATTTACAATCAATGTAGGATAAAGTGTGATGAGAACTACAACTACTCAAAGAATAGCATAGATATAAGAAGACGTGTGTTTAGTCAAATTTCTAATACAATTTATAGTGCTTCATTATCTCTAAATTATCATGAAGGGCATTTAAAATTTCAAGAATATTGGAACAGAAGTACTAAAGATTCTATTCCAGTATCCGATATGACTATTCATAATAAGGAGTTTTTAATATTTGCTAAAATTGGATTATTGCAATTTCCTTTTTCCGTTTTAGAAAATTACTGTAGGTTATTAGTACGAGCATTAGACCCAGAAGCTTGTAATAAAGGAACAGCTGATTTTAAAAATATATATTCATATCTTTTGACAAAATGTAATTTAATAAAATATGAAAATATTTTGGATATATACAGATTATCAAGAAATGTAATTCATAACAATGGATTTTATTTCCATCGTAAGGGAAACAATGAAGTAGTCACCTATAACGATGTAGAATATTCCTTTATTATCGGGGAGGCAATAAATCACGTCACTTGGGAGTTTCTTATTAATTTGCTAGAAGAATTATCAGAAATTATTTCTGATATTAGTAATTCAGAAATTATTTCTTCTATTTCGTCAATCCCAGATAATATTATCATTACCGATTGAATTTATCAAAAATTATTCTTTTATCAATTGTCTCACAACTCGTTAATTCTCATTTAAATACTTGTAAGAGTATTAAAACGAGAATTGGTGTTAGTAAGTTATTGGTGATGATATAACAGCACCAATCGAAAGTAACGAGGTAATAAATAGTTTAGTTATCATATGTTTTAAATTAGTTTTTCAACTACGCCAATTACTTCTTGAACAGCATCTAGAGCTTTGTAAGCTCCATACTTAAATATCTCCTTACGTGATACCGAAACAATTTCTTTGTAGTACTTAATTCCTAATTTAGTCGTCATAGCCCAAATTTTAGAAATTTTTGTTGCCACCCATTGCCTATTTTTGGATGTTAAATTATCGGTTAATTCAATAATTTCTTTTTGAACTTTAGATATTTCAACCGAATTAGATTCGTCTCTAAATCCTTCTAATTTTTTATCAATCTTATCGAAATGTTCATCTAATAATAAAATCACTTTAGATGAAAGAGGTTTATGTTTTTCTTCTTCTACAATATCAAATTCATCATAATATTCTTGAGCATAAGACTCTACAATTGGGTCATCAAATGGTGATTTTATAGTATTATACTTTTCAAGATAGGTAGTCCAACTTAGAAAATAAGCCTCTATTTTACCCATAGGTATATTAAAGATATGTGGAGCTACATTCTTTAATGATTGAGGTTTACATTCAAGTTTAACAATAAAACTTCCATTTATATTTGATGCCGACTTTATATGAAAAAAAAAATCAGAATCTGGGGTTGCTGATTTAAACCTAATTAAATCTTCCTTTGATTCATCAGTAATAAATAACTCTCCTTGTTTTGATAAAAATGGCTCCAAAGCTTCAAGAACAATATAGGGTGTGTTTTCTTTTTTATTCATTATATACTATTTATTAAGGTTAATGACTTGAAGATAATAAATACAAATTGGAGAACCTTAATTATTTTGATATAGTTATTAACATAAAACAAAAAGACCCCAACAACACAGAGTCTTACATTATTACTTACCATCAATTGATTCAACCTCAGTTACCAACATTGATAGAATTTTAGTAACTAAGGTTTGGAGTAACTTCAATTAAAGTAAATTTATTTAAATAACTTAAAATCAAATGTTCAACTTGAACAATATCACTTCTCAATAGCGTAGGCATATATACATCAAAAGCTGTCTCATGTGGCTTACAATAATGACTCAACTCACCTAAATACATATGGTCTGAATCTCCTCCAATAGTTTTAATAATTCGAGCTTTAACACTATGATTAAGCCCATTTACATTTACTCGATATTCTTTAATTATTTCAGCGGTTACATTCATTTTTTTGATTTATTTTATAAATTATCACACTCATAACAAGGTGCAATAACCTTCTTCTTATCTATCCTCTTTTTTAAATCATCTACTTGTAGAATCTTATCGCATTTCTTGCCCGTTATAAGATTGACAACCTCAATATCATCACCCAATTTATTCTTAAATGATTTGATTGAAGTATTAAATGCTGATTGGGTATTATCTAAATTAGGTTTAACAAATAGCATGTAAGACTTGTCTCGTGATTGAAACACCTTAACATCAGCTCTATCATTTGCTTCTATCTGATTGTAAGCCCTTAATATCGATTCTTTACCGTTTGCATAGTCACCAATCATATAAACCCAATACTGAGCCCTATTAGCTTCATAGATACTATCCTTGACTTTTTTGTTAGCCATTAAATCAGTTCCAATCTCGCTAATTATTTCAACACCTTCAATTATACCATCAACAATTACTTCTTCCTCAGTTTTGGGTGATTCATTAATGGTTATATTTGATTCAGTTATTACTTCATCCGTGAGTGTTGGATAGAAAGTCCAGCCCAAGTATAGCACTCCTAAAACAGATATCCCTAATATAATCGAGGCGTGTGTACTACTAAGTCTTTTAATTAGTTTATTAAAAAATTGATTCATCTGATGTTATTTTTTATTTATTTTTCCCACCCACAAAGGGTTCTACTATACTTCTTCTTTGCATCCGTAATGCTTACCTTTCTCACCTCATGGGTGCAACGATTCAACCCTCTACAACTCTTGCTGTAATGGTACTTCTTAGCCGTTTCACTCACACATACATAAACATATGTTGTTTGTGGTGACTTAGCTAATAAGTCAATATCATTGGTGGTGTTAAGGTTACCAAATGAGAATACAAATGCAATCAGTAGTTTAAGTATCATAGGGTGTTAAGATTTAGCCTAAAGATAACAATATAATTTGAGTCCGCACAGGATTATTTAACTCTTTTTATAGTCCTATAATCGAAGAAATCTCCAAAATATATGAAGGTTAATTCATTGTTATTAATTATAAAAATGGAGCTCAAATCAGTACAATTAATAATAAAAAAACTAATATTCGATACTAGATTATGAAATAGTAGCTCCTGGATACTTTTGAGATATAAACATTTTATCACTTATTGATAATTTAGAATTCATTTTAGTTTCAAAGTTCCCATGTGTCAACTGATTATCAATAGGATAAAGCATAATTGAATCGTGGTCAAATTCGGAATTAGTAACTTCGTTATTATCATATTTATAGAAAACGTTATCGTCAACATCTTTTTTAGACCATCCCATTTTGGTATATTCTTCATAAACGGCTTCTATATTCCATGGAATATTGGAAGCTGGACTTTGATGTTCGTGTTCACAACCTAAAGCATGACCAAACTCGTGTAAAGTTGTACGTTTTATTTCGTAGTCATCATTTTCATCATCGAACCATCCAAAATTCATTGTTGGTTCATTTTCTGGAATTAATAAATTTTCTGTACCTACATATGACCAAGAACCTTTTTGAGTAAAGGTTATTCGTATTTCTGATAAAGAAGCATCTTCAGACAATTCAAATTTTATGTTAGCTGATTTAAGCCATAAAGATGCATATTTAAAAACTTTATCTCTTAAAATAGAACTACCATCCATGAAAAATATTCTAAGAAGTTGACCATTGTCCCACATTTTATCTTTTGAGGTTGCCATCTCAATTAGCCACTTACGATGAGCTAAATGAATTGCACTTAATCTTTTTGTCCTAGACGTATTCAATGAAGGCAATGAGTTAAATGTTTTTGAAAGTTTAGTAGGTAAAATCCCCCTTCTACTCTCTAAAAGTGATGAAGTCTTACTTATTTTTTCTGAATCCCTAGAATTCAAAAAGTTACAATTCTTATCTATACATATTTTCATAATAAAATTATTTTTTCCCAAATGAGTAGTCGAGTCCAATGTAAAACCCAATTGGTTTCGAGTAAAAATTATATTCAATATTTTCTTCCAAAAGATTTGTTGATTCAATGACTGAACCAACTTCATAATTAGAGAGTGTTTCTCTCCATGTCCAAATAGGGCCAGCAGTAAATGAAAATTTGGAAGAAGGAAGGATAAAGCCTCCACCTAAAAGTAAGTAAGGAACCTCCTTTGTAGGGTCAATACCAATCTGAACCATAGGTTGAATAATGTTTGAGGAAATATCAAATTTCATATTAATAAAAAGCGCTGTTGAAGCTTTATTTTTAGTTAGTATACTTTGTGAAATGATTAATTGGTTCTGGTCATTAGTACTAACTCCATGAGAAGTAATATCAGCACTAGAATAGAATATTCCTGTACCAATATTTAACGAAATAAATTCATATTTTTGGATATCTAATTTAGATTCTTGTATAATTTTTAATTTTGAAATCTCAAGGTTTTCGCTTATTTTGTTTTCTGTAATACTGAGCTTAGCTTCAATTGATTTAAATGGTTTTAATACTAATGTCTTAAGATGAAAATATCCCTTCATATCACTACTCTCACCTTTAAGAGAACTTTTAATTTTTATTGTAAAACTTTTTAATTTCCCAACGACAGTATTTAGTGTAGTATATGCTTTTAAATTTTTCTTATATAAATCGGTCATTTTTGAACTTAATAAGTTTAAGCTATTTTTAGTAATACTCTTTGTTTTTTTATTTAAAGTAAATAATTCTCCTTGAATCAAATTGGATTCGTTTTCCCAGTTAGAAAGCTCAACAGAAACTTGTTTAATAATTTTTTTAGACTCCTCTATAGAATTACAATTAAAGAGCATATTGGCTAATTTTTTTCTTTCTTCTAATTTGTCAATTATTTTTAAATTTAGAACTTCATTCATTTGATTTATATATTCACATTTTGCATTATTAAT
>Ga0209291_1000912_pt1 | contig 27648 bp, 23 predicted proteins | sample GOMGulsemesocosm_FD_184633 | JGI IMG/M metagenome (GOLD analysis project Ga0209291, IMG submission 184633) | Methane-oxidizing microbial communities from mesocosms in the Gulf of Mexico - GOM9B Gulf of Mexico (SPAdes) (version 2) | ecosystem: Environmental > Aquatic > Marine > Cold seeps...
AGGCGGGTATTCAGGTACAGCGTTATGTTCTGGTACAAGGCTGTTTTCTTGTGCAAGACTAGTTTCTTGTTCAAGATTGTTTTGCGGTGCGGTATGACCCTGCGGCGCTACGTGATCTTGTGGCGCTATACTTGCTGACTCAACTTGCGAAGCAGCATAGCTTTGCTGTTCAACATGACCCATCGCTTGCGCAGCTTGTAATAGCTCGTTTTGCTCTAGGTTTAAATTCGTAACAGCTTCATCAGTCGGCTCAGCAACTGGTGCTACTGATTCTTGTGCAGGCTGCTGTGCTTGCTGTTGTATCTGAGCCGGAACTGGAGCGGCTACTTGTATTACAGCTGGCGTTGTAACTTGCACAGGAGCTTGAGAAACCACTGTTTGCTCAATCGGTGCTGCTATTATCGTTTCAGCCACAGCTGGCGCGATTGCGACAGGTGTTGGTGTCACATCTCTTTCAGGTGCTTGTAAGCGGCCCTGTGGGCGGAACGCTAACATGCGTAATATCGTCATTTCTAACGCACTACGTGGGTCTGGTGCCAGAGGCAGTTCTTTACGACCTGTTAAAGTGATTTGATAATACAGCTGCACGTCTTCTGGTGACATCTCATCACACAAAGCTTTCACTTTATCGGCATGCTCGGTATCAACCACTGAAGATGGCAAAATTTGCGCCATGGCAATGCGGTGTAGCAAGCTTGCTAACTCTACATGTAATTGATCAAAGTCAGGACCTAAAGAGCTTACTTCAGCAATTTTCGCCATGCAGTTATTAGCATCACCCGTGACAATTAAGCGCAGAAGTTGCAGCATATGACTGTGATCTAACGTGCCTAGCATATCTAATACGGTTTGGTGTAATACCTCACCAGCTCCGTGCGATAACGCTTGGTCGGTCAAACTCAAGGCATCACGCATACTGCCATCAGCCGCCTTGGCGATTGAGTTCAATGCAGACAATTCATATTGGCAATGTTCGCGCGATAAAATGTGTACTAACTGCTGAGAAATCTGCTCAGTTGTTAGGCTCTTTAAATGGAATTGCAAACAACGCGATAAGATCGTAATGGGTAGTTTTTGTGGATCGGTCGTCGCCAGTAAGAACTTCACGTATTCAGGTGGTTCTTCTAACGTTTTTAATAAAGCGTTAAAACTGTGCTTAGAAAGCATGTGCACTTCATCGATTAAGTACACCTTAAAACGGCCACGAGCTGGCTTATACTGCACGTTATCAAGTAACTCACGGGTATCTTCAACCTTGGTACGTGATGCCGCATCAATTTCGAGCAGATCAACATAAGAACCTTGATCAATCTCGACACACGTTGAACATTCGCCACAGGGTTTACTGGTGATGCCTTTCTCACAGTTTAAGCTCTTAGCTAAAATGCGGGCGATCGTTGTTTTACCAACACCGCGCGTACCACTAAGCAAATAAGCATGGTGTAAACGGTCTTGCTCTAGCGCATTAACTAAAGCGGTCAGCACATGTTGTTGACCAACAACTTGCTGAAAATTATGCGGGCGCCATTTACGCGCTAAAACTTGATAACTCATAACAGTTCGATGATTACTTAATATTGATAAGCACTAATATGCTCGGGACTGAAAATAGCTGGTTATTGACCACCAGCTAATCATGATTATTACGATTGTTAAAAATGTAGCGGATTATTCGCCGTCAAAATCAACTAATTTAGTAATATTAACATTAAGATTATTTAATACACTCTCACCACCAAGGTCTGGTAATGAGATAACAAATGCAGCATCTTCAACAATACCACCAAGCTGACGGATCAAAGAAACCGTTGCAGCCATAGTACCACCCGTTGCTAATAGATCATCAATAATAAGTACTTTATCACCTTCGTCTACAGCATCAACGTGGATCTGTAATGTATCTGTACCGTATTCAAGCTCGTAGTTTTGTTCAATTGTTTTACGCGGTAATTTGTTTGGCTTACGCACTAAAATAAAGCCTAAACCTAACGCTTTAGCAAGTGGCGCACCAAAAATGAAGCCACGAGCTTCAGTACCAGCAATCTTTGTAAAACCAGCATCTTTAAAACGTTCAGCAAGTAAATCGATAGTTGCAGAGAATGCTGGACCATTTTCAACAAGACTTGTTACGTCGCGGAAGATAATGCCTGCTTTTGGATAATCTGGAATTGATTTAATACTGTCTTTAATAAACCCGAGTGTATCTTGGTTCATGTTTCAACCTGTTAATTTGATGAGCGATATGTCATATCACCAAATAATTTGGGTATAAAACATGTGCTCATATATAAAAATAATATTGGAGATAAATTTTATGTAACTGCTTGTTGATATGCAAGCAAGTATTAAGATTAACGCCCTTTTGAAGAAATTATTATACGATATATTTGGCAATTATGGTTAATTCTGTTTTAATCGCTCATTTTGCCAACGCAGGACAATAACATGCGCGTAGTTTTAGCCCCTATGGAGGGCGTTGTTGACAATTTGATGCGCGAGTTACTGACAGCGCAAGGCGGTTACGATTTGTGCGTAACCGAGTTTATTCGAGTCGTCGAACAACTATTACCAGAGAAGATTTTTTATCGTTATTGTGCCGAATTAAACCATGGTTGCCGCACTCAGGCTGGTACACCTGTACGTATTCAATTATTAGGACAACATCCACAGTGGATGGCAGAGAATGCAGTTCGTGCAATTGACCTTGGTTCTCACGGTTTAGATATCAATTTTGGTTGCCCAGCGAAACAAGTTAATAAATCATCAGGTGGCGCAGCATGCTTACGTGAACCCGAACTGGTGTACCAAATCGTCAAGCAAGTTCGTGATGCAGTTCCCGCAGAGCATACCGTTAGTGCCAAAATCCGCTTAGGTTGGGAAGACAGTAATCAAAAGCTAGAAATTGCCGATGCTGTGCAGCAAGCTGGTGCGAATGAACTGACCGTACACGGTCGTACCAAAGCTGATGGTTATCGCGCAGCAGCAATTAACTGGCAAGCGATTGCCGAAATCAGACAACATGTGTCAATCCCAGTTATCGCCAATGGTGAGATCTGGAATCATGCCGATGGCCAACGTTGCTTAGAAGTAACTGGTTGTGATGATTTAATGGTTGGCCGCGGTGCATTAAACTTACCGAATTTAGGTGAAGTAGTTAAATATAACAAAGCAGCAATGCCTTGGGCTGATGTAGTCATTTTATTGCGAAACTACTGCCAATTAGAGATCCGTGGCGATAAAGAAAAGTATCTACCCAACAGAATAAAACAATGGTTTAGCTATCTACGTAAGCAGTATCCTGAAGCGGTAGACTTATTTACCCAACTAAGAGCCTTACGTCAGTCAGAAGAAGTGATTAATACACTAAACAACTACCGAGTATGATTGTTTAAGGGCTCTTGACTCCATTAAATGCCAATGTTAATAATAGAGTTCATACTCATATTTATGCATAATTCAAGGATGAATTACCGTGCGTATAACCATAAAAAAAGCGCTTATTAGCGGCATAATTCTGCTGCAATTTATCACGCTTACCACATTATTGCTTTCGAGTTACATCTCAAATCAGCGCTCATTTAATGCACATGCTCACAAGCTAATGATTGATTATGCTGATAATATTATTGATAACTCGAAACGCTTTCTTGATACAGCAGAAGCAACAACATTATTAAGCAGTGAACTACTTAGCTCAGATGTGCTATCGATTAACCGTCCCGACGATCTCAGTTTATATTTTTTCCAGCAATTGAAACAATCACCACATATCTCAGGGATCTATTTTGCCAATACCACAGGTACCTTTGTCCATGTGCAACGCGAACAAGGTTTCAAAGAGTCATTATTTTCGCGAAAATTAATTACTTTTAATACTAACAATACATTAGAATCGTCACATCTCTACACCCATGATAACAACTTCACGCAACTTTCCGTGAACGAAATAACCAACGAATCTTACGACCCACGAGATCGAATTTGGTTTAATAAAGCACTGGATAACGATGCCTTATCTTGGACAGACCCCTATGTATTCTTTTCTTCACGCAAGCCAGGTATCACCAGTTCAATGCCGGTTTATAACAAAGATAAGCAATTAATTGGGGTTGTTGGCGTCGATGTGTCATTAGCCACTATTTCATCATTTTTCGACAACCTTGATCTAGGCGAACACAGCACAGCCTTTGTTACAAATAGACTTGGTGAAATAATCGCCTACCCAGACCAAAAGATCATTCAAGATACCGCGAATGAAAGTTTACGCTTTCCACGCATCAATGAAATTAATAACCCGATCGCCTTAACCGCATGGCAAGCTTTACAAGAAAAAACCCAATTGTTTTCGACAGGAGGGACCGCAACAGCCGTAACATTTGACTTCGATAACAATAAATATCATGGTTTATTTAAAGAGTTTACCCATCATAAATGGCCTTGGATCATCGCGATTTACATGCCAGAAAAATTCTTTCTCAGTGACTTAATTGATAATCAAAAGTTGAATATTATATTTGGTCTCGTGATCAGTATTATTGCGTGCCTAACCTCATTCTTCTTTATTCATCACATTACCGACTCACTGCGAAAAATAAAAATGATTGCAGAAAACATCCGCTGTGGCCAATTCATTAAAACAAACATAGCTGAATCCACCTTTGTAGAGCTGCAGCAAACGCAATACGCCTTCAACAATATGATCGACAGCTTGATTGCATCACGCAAAGAAAATGAACAACTGCATTTAATGTTAGAAAAAACCAATGTCGAAACCATTACTCGACTTGGGCTCGCAGCCGAATATAAGAATGATTCATCGCCAAACCACATTCGACGGGTATCTCGTTATTGTGAGTTAATTGGTTTAAACATGGGCATGTCAAAAGATAAAGCCAAAGAGCTACGCGCCGCTGCAAAATTACATGATTTAGGTAAGATAGGTATTCCTGAACAGATTTTATCAAAACCCGCAGCACTCACAGTGCAAGAATGGGTCATGATGAAAACAGCGCCAGTGATAGGAGCAAAGATTTTGCAAGATGCAGAATCAGCAACGCTTAAACTCGCTCATGACATTGCGCTAACCTTACACGAGCACTGGGATGGTGGTGGCTACCCTAACCAATTACAATATCATGACATACCATTATCAGCGCGTATTGTGGCCGTTGTTGATACCTTTGATACCATGATCCATCCTCGTTGCTACAAAAATGCTATCCCAATTGAGCTCGCCATTAATAAAATCCGAGAATTGTCAGGTAGCAAGTTTGATCCTAGTGTGATCGTCGCATTTGACAGCTGTTTGATGGATATACTTAATGTCTATAAACAGTTATCACCGAGTGTTGAAGTTCATCAACTGCCTCGACGATGCCAATAGACACCATTCAGTCAATTAAAACTAGCGAAGCTAATGAGCTAGTTTTAATTGACGTTTCTCAGCGTTAAACCAGCTCCCCAGCTCCCTTAAGCGATTGTTCACTATTTTCAACCAAAATTGCTGTTGCGGTTTTTTTCAAGGTTTCCCACTCTACATCATCAACCAGAATGCCATCATTCCAAGTATCACGTAGTGCACTATTTAGTTCTGAAGACTTAATATGTCTTGTGTAACCCGTAGAGTAACCTGCAACATCAAAGTTTTTCACTGATAATTGAATTGTCATATCATGTAACTGACTCCCCGCTACATCGAGATGGTCAGATAAAAATAACTCCGGAGACACGCAACCTTGATTCAAAATATACAGGGTATTTTGTGGTGACGAGCCATTATTCCATTGTGCTTTACAGGCTAATCCTTTGGCAGCTAGCTTCACCAACTCGTTATACGCAAGCCAACGGTTGTGACAATTTTTCAATTCAATAGTCAGGTGCTTTTTACCCACCATTTTTTCAATCGCATAATCAATCACCACAGGCAAGTGACAAGCTAAACTACAACCATGTAAATCAACCACTAAACCACCATCATTGGTGGTGAAAATATCCACAGGACAATCTTTTTCAACCGTCAGAAATTGTGCGGCATTGTTAAAATGGCCAATACCATTCAAGCCTACCATCTGCAAACCAGCAACCATATTGGCAATGATATCGGCTTCACCACAGGTACGGCGCATGCCAAGAAAAGCTTTGTTAACAACGCCTGTTAATTCATTATGTGAAACAATCATGACGCTTCTCCTTCAGCTACAGCTTGATTTAATGAATCGGTCGGTAACAACGGGAACAACCACTCGCCATCATGAATTTCATTGAGCAAAGGAGCACCTTGGAAAAAGGTAACTCGTACCCAACGCTCTGAACGAGGGTCGAACTTAGTTGCGCCAAATACCGCTAATTTACAACGTAACAAATGCATTGGCAGTGCTGTTTTGTGCAATACGTTCATCTGGATCTCACCCATATCTTTATTACCGAGCGTCCAAACTCGACGCGCAATAGCACGATATTGCGGATGTAATACTAAAAATTCAGCCAACTGCATGTTTGGTTTACAGATCAATAATGCATGATAAAGGCGATAGGCTTGACGACCAATATCCAGTGGTAACTCACGGTCTTCGCCAGGTTCTTCACCGCGAACACCTAAACGTGGTTCTTCTTTGTCTTGTGAACGATACCAAAACCAATAGTTGTTTTCTGGTTGCTTAAAATCAGTGTCAATTGCCCAGCGGTAGCGACTTTCCAAGACCATTAATAAATCTTCAATGCGTTTACCGCTTGGTAGATTTAAGCTTTCATCACAATTCATCTTGGTTTCATAGCTGTCCACTAAATCAGGATAAATCTCCATCAAACATGACAGCAGGATCTCTTGGGTTTCTAAACTATATTCTTTACTATAATCAACTAACTCATGCCAGTTCGTGCTCTGTAATAGCACGCTTTCCAATTTACTCAATAAATCATCCAACTCAGCTATTGCTGTGGTATTAAGATCATCTTGATGTTCATTTATGGTAATAATTTGATCCAAATGACAAAGGGCTTTTTGTAATAAACGCTGCAATGACTCGAGTTTATTAACCGTAACTGAACTGTTCAATACCGCCGTTAGCGCAGACTCTCGAGATGATAACCACTTATCAACAACGCAAGGGTGATTAATTAAATATGGCGCCATACCGAGACCTGTTGCATTGCCAATACCAAGGTAACGTTGTAAATCAACATCTAAACTAACCGCCTTCTCACCACCTTGCTGGTTAGCTATATAATGAATCCAATCCAGGCTGAACTCACGTAAAATATATACAGCACACATCTGCGCACTGAATGACTGGTTAAAATCGTCATTAGTCTCAAGCCAGCCAAAATCAGCAATACCAAACTTACCATTGCCATAAACCGCAGTCGTACGCAGAATATAACCAACTTCAGCAAGTTCTTTGGCATTCGGCTGCTGGCCTTTTGCAAGATGTGACACTAAATGTTCAAATACACGTACACTTTTATTTGCTCTTGCTAATACCAATACCTTATTTGGATTCCGTCCTGCTTCTTGTAACGGTACATTTGCCCGTAAACGTCCAAGTAAATCAGCATCAACATCGCCATAAACAAGGGCGAACGTCACGTCCCACTTTTCGGCTATCACCCGATCATTACGGTCTTCATCCGCGATCTCATCACAAAAGATAACTAAGTGATAAACATGATTTAACGTTGTCAGTTTGTAAATCACGTGGCCAAAGCCTTGTGGTGACAACTGCCAATCATGCTTAGTAACTTGCCAGTTTTGTTGCGCCATTTTACGAACCAGACTACGCACAAAACTAATTCTATTTTGATGCATTGCACCAAGTCTTTCTGGCGCCATGACGGTTTCAGGATCACGCATATAAGTGCCACCACAAGTTGAAGGACGAGCATCCATATTATTAACTTCCATTTTAATTATAAGAGTTTTAATTAGGCGGCTGCTCACCGCCTTGCTTCACATTGTTTTCGCTATTATCGGTCTACCTATAAACCTTGCTCTTTCGCCATTTTTATCGCGATCTGTGGCGCGTTCCAAAGTGATGGCAATAAGATTAAAGAAACAGGTACGGCAGTAATAACAATGAAAGATTGCAGTGCAGATATACCTCCCGAACCAAGTGAAATCAGGATTAACGCGGTTACACCCATAATGATGCCCCAGAAAGCACGGATAAAGGCATTTGGTTCTTCTTCACCACTAATAACCACACTGATGGTATAAGTCATCGAGTCACCCGTCGTCACAATAAATATCGTGGTCAGGATAAGAAATAGAATCGACGTAATCATCGGAAATGGTAATTGTGTTGTCACCGCAAGCAGTGCACCCGGTAAATTAAAGCCTTCGAATGCCGAACTAACTGAACCTGGATCTGCAATTTCGAATGCTAAACCCGAACCACCAACGATAGTGAACCAGAAACACGTTGTTAGCGGCGCAATAATACTAATGGTCGTCACTAACTGTCGAATTGTGCGGCCACGTGAAATACGCGCGATAAAGATAGCCATCATCGGGCCATAACCTAAGAACCAGCCCCAGAAAAATACCGTCCACCAGCTCAACCAACCTTCATTACCACGGTATGTTGCCATTGGAATGAAGTTATCGATCATGCTACCCACACCTTGGATATAGCCATTAAAGATAAAGTTAGTTGGACCAAAAATAAGAATATAGACCATCAACACGCAAGCCAAAATGACGTTGTAACGACTTAGCATTTGCATACCGCGGTTTAGACCACTAAGAGCAGATAAGGTATATAACGCAATGGCAAACAGGATGATGATTAACTGCGTAGTAAAGCCATCTGGGATCTCAAACAAAAAGTTGAGTGCATAACTCACCTGTAAGCCAAGGAAACCAATTGGACCAATGGTACCTGCAGCAACCGCAACGATACAACAAGCATCAATCAAGGCGCCAGTGTGACCCGTTAACACGCGTTTACCAAAAACAGGATAAAGCAGGATCCGCGGTTTTAGTGGTAACCCTTTATCATAGTGAAGGTGCATCACAACGATAGATGTCAAGCTACCAACAATAGCCCAAGCGAGAAAACCCCAATGCATGAAAGATTGTGATAATGCATTAACAGCCGTTTGCTGAGCATTCTCCTGAGCACCATACAAAGGCGGTGGGCTCACAAAATGAGCAATGGGTTCGGCAGCAGCCCAGAACACACCACCACCAGCAAGCAGAGTACAGAAGATAATCGCCATCCAACGGAAAGCATCCATCTCAGGTTTCGCAATTCCGCCTAATACGACTTTACCAGTACGGCCTGCGGCTAAACCCACGCCAATCAAAAAAGTTAATAGCAACAATATTTGCCAATAAGGACCAAAGACTTTTACTGACCATGCGAATCCGGTATTCACAAGAGTAGATAACAAGGCTTCATCGTATAATGCTAAAAATACGAACGCAGCGATAAAACTGCCGCTGTACCAAAAAGCAGGGTTACTAAAACCCAATTTATCCGAGGTTGAATTATTCTCATTTACTGCGCTATCACTTGAAGAGCTTGAGGTATTACTACCTGTACTATCTAGGCCCGCCGCTTTCGCGCTTTTGGTTAAATCTGACATGCTCTGACTCCAGAGGTTTTCTTTGCAATTGCAAAGGTGTATTTACGCCAGCCCAATCGCTTAATGATGAGCCGGTGATCTATATTTAGGTTATGACTTACGAAATAGGCTCTAATCCTTGCTTTAAAAAGTTGAACCAGTTATCACCCAGTACTTGTCCCGCTTCAGACTCTGAGAATCCGTAGCGCATTAATCCGTTATAAATATTCTCCATACCTGCGCTACCGCAGAACCAAGGTAATGAGTCTGGCCAACCAGCATTACTCGCTGAACCTTCGCCATAATCCATCGCTTTAGACCAGCGACCATTACGCATCCACTCCAATACAGCTTGTGGCTGATTGAGACAAAGATCGCTACCAATACCAAGATGATCGACACCGACCATATCGGCAGTCTTAGCCACCATTTGGCAAAAATCCTCTAAAGTGCATTGGCTGCCATTGGGTAAGTGAAAGGGATACAAGCTAAAACCAAGCATGCCGCCACGCGCTGCTAAGGATTTAATCACCGTATCCGATTTATTGCGCAGTGCTTCAAAAGCAAATGTAGGATTGGCATGGCTGATACAGATAGGTCGCGATGATAAATCAATCGCTTCGAGTGTAGATCGCTCTGCACTATGTGACATATCGATGATCATGCCAACCCGATTCATCTCAGCAATCGCTTGCTTACCAAAACGGGTAATACCATTATCATTTTTCTCATAACACCCAGTCGCCAATAGACTTTGGTTGTTGTAAGTCAACTGCATAATAAGCAGACCTTGTTGACGCATTACTTCAATCAAACCAATTTCATCATCTATCGATGAGCAATTTTGCGCGCCAAAGAAAATACCAACTTTGCCTAATGCTTTCGCCTTTTCGATATCCGCGACAGAATGGATCGGCATGATCAAGTCGGCATTTTGTTCAAACCGTAAATTCCACTCAGCAAAACGGCTTAACGTTTCACGCGCAGTCTCGTGATAAACAATCGTGGCGTGAACCGCTGTAATGCCACTGTTTTTTAATGTCTGGAAGTACTCTCGATCCCAATTGCAATACTGCAATCCATCAATAACAATCCTTTGGTGATACATGCCGACTCCTCATTATTCATCTGCTTTTATTAACTTGGTTATGACTTCAACACATCTTAATAAGCGCGTTGATAAGCGGTTTTCACCACGGTATAGAATTCTTTTGCGTATTGACCTTGCTCACGAGGGCCAAAGCTAGACTCTTTACGACCACCAAACGGTACGTGGTAATCAGTACCTGCAGTCGGTAAGTTGACCATCACACAGCCCGTTTGCGCTTGCTGTTTAAACAAGGCACTGGTACGTAAACTTTGGGTGATAATGCCGCTGGTTAAACCAAATCGCGTATCATTTGTTGTGGCAATCGCTTCGTCTAAATCAGCAACACGAATAACGCTAGCCATAGGTGCAAACACCTCTTCTTGATTCACAGACCAATCATTTTTAGTATTAACAAACAGCGTTGGCGACATGTAGAAACCTTCATGTTCTAAACTTAAACGTTCACCACCAAACGCCAGCTCGCCACCACTTTGACGTGCTGTATCAATCCAATCGAAGTTAGCATCCAACTGCTTACCATCAACAACAGGCCCCATGAATACACCTTCTTCGAGTGCGTGACCCACTTTAATGTCACTCATGCGTTTAATTAACGCTTCAACATACGCGTCATGAACACCGTCCATGACGACAAGACGAGAAGAGGCTGTACATTTTTGACCAGCACCAGAGAATGAACCTGCAATAGTCGCTTCAACGGCAATATTGATATCCGCATCATCTGCAATGATTAACGCATTTTTACTGCCCATTTCTAACTGACAACGGACAAAATTAGGCGCGGTTGCCGCGGCAATTTTACGACCAGTATCAACAGAACCAGTAAAGCTTACGCCATTCACTTCGGTTGAATTAATTAACGCATCCCCTACTACCGAACCGCTACCCAGTACCAGGTTAAACGTACCAGCAGGTAAGCCTTGACGATGAATAATTTCAGTTAATGCCACCGCACTTGCCGGGGTTAGGTTCGCAGGTTTCCAGATAACACTGTTACCAAAGGCTAAAGCCGGAGCAATCTTCCACGCTGCAGTCGCAGTTGGGAAATTCCACGGTGAAATAATCGCGACAACACCAACGGCTTCACGCGTTACTTCAACAGATACACCTGGTCTAACAGAGGCCGCGCTATCACCAATTTGACGTAATACCTCTGCTGCGAAGTATTGGAAGAACTGACCCGCACGATAAATCTCGCCACGGCCTTCTAAAAACGGCTTACCTTCTTCACTAGAAAGTAGGCGACCAAGTTCATCACAACGCGCAATCAGCTCGTCACCAATACCTTGTAGCACCGCTTGTTTTTGCTCTAATGGGGTTTTTTCCCATGTCGGTTGGGCATGTTTTGCTGCCGAAATAGCCTGCTGAACTTGCGCAGTACTCGCTTGAGCAAAGTTACCTAGGTTTTTACTGATATCAGACGGGTTAATATTAGCAACAGTGCTAACACCGGCTTGCCATTCGCCGCCAATATAAAGTGAGCTTTCTGGTTGAATACGCTGTGTTTGAGTTGTCATACGACTTTCCTTGTTTCGGCTATGCGTTAATGTCTTATTTATTTACATTCGTTAGTATAGTTCAGGCTTAATTTGGGTTTGGCTCGGATTTTACTGCTGCGTAGACGACTAACTCTACCAGCATTTCTTCACGTGCTAGTCCGGCAACCACGATTGCAGCTCGATTTGGATAAGGAGCATCAAAATATTCAGCATATACTTTGTTCACCGTTGCAAGATACTCACGGTCAGTCACGTAGATTAGGACTTGCAACACTGAATTAAGTGATTCACCGGCACACTCTAAGGTATGTACGAGGTTATCAAGAGTGCGACGAGTTTGGGCTTCAATGCCACCCTCTACAACAGCCCCAGTTTGATCAATCGGGATCTGCGCTGTATATAAGGTGCCATTATTTACAATAGCCCATTCAAGAGGAGCCTTAGACGCGAATAGTTCAGTTTTTACTGGGTAGCTTTGAGTTGTCATGTTTATATCCATTTAGTAACTGCTTTGTTTCAATATTGTGAATACTGCCATTTGACTCTTGATAAATCTAACGGTAAATTTTGTTCAATTGATAAGAAAAACTTATCACTAAGCAAAAGTGTGATCACTAATATGTTTATGGGGCATTAAAAATATGAATATAAAAATCCAACAGTTAAGACATTTCGTTCTGGTCGTAGAAGAAGGGGGATTTCGCGCGGCTGCAAGTCGAGCTAACCGTTCTCAGGCGGCACTATCGACCTCAATCAAAGAACTTGAGCGCACGTTAGAGCAACCACTTTTTGAACCTGGAAATAAATCGATAGTCACACCTTTTGGCCAAATCTGTTTACCAAAAATCACTAAATTCCTACATATTTATCAGGCATTAGATAACGATCTACGCGCAGCTGCAGCGGGTCAACAGGGGCGAGTACGTATAGCTAGCGTGCCATCGGTCGCTGCAAAACTAATCCCCAACGTGCTGGGACGATTTTGTAAAGAATACCCTAATGTCGAAATCAGTTTAATTGATGACAACGCAGCGGGAGTAGAAGCAAGATTATTGTCAGGGGAAGTTGATTTAGCGCTGGGGAATTGTGCCAACCTAGACGCTGACACTGTTAATTTTACCCCATTGATTGCAGATCCAATCGGTGTCGTCTGTTTAAAAGACAACCCGATAACGCGTTACGTTAATGGGGTTGAATGGCGAGTATTGCTTGACCAGCCGTTTATTCATAATGGTACCTGTACCCTGCTAGAGCCTACCCCAGCAAGGGCTCTCATTGAAAAAGCACTTTACTCTGTAGAAAATATTACCTCTTTATTCTCCGTTTTGAAACTGGGGATAGGTATAACCACACTGCCTAAGTTAGCATTTCCTAACAATGAAACCGATTTAGTGTGGCTACCTCTCATCGACCCGCCTTTAGAGCGCCAGATTGGTATTTTTCGACTGGCTGAACATACCATCTCTCCGCAAGCACAAGCTTTTTATGATTTATGTATTGAGCACCTTATCTGCTCCGATGAGATCGATGGCAAATAAATACATAGAATATTCACCCTATGATTAAAACATTGCCATCCACTGCGACAATTTTAACTCGTTGACCGACATCTCTGCTTGCAACTGTCGCAGACTCACTTAAACGCGCATTCCAATTAATGCCGGAATGACGCACTTTACCACCATTAATAGTGACCTCCTCGCTCACCGGCACGGTTTGACCTATCATGTCACTACTTGTGTCTTGCACTACCTTATTACCTTGGAAGTGTCTTAGTGGTTGCCAGAGTAATACCGCACTCACACAGGTAAATATCCCGACAGATAAGATCTCAAACTCCCACGCTTCAATCGCGCCAAGTGTTACTAATAAACCAGTAATCAAACAACCCAAGCTAAAGAATAACAAGGGGCCACTCAAGCCAATGACAGTTAGCTCAATGATTAACGCAACAGCAGCAATTATATAGAGCAGTTGATCATGATTATTCTGTAAATAATCGAGCAATGTATCCATGTACTAGCCTCATACAAAAAATAAGTTCGGAATTATTCCGACAATTTTAGCGCACTTGATACTGCAATTGCTTGCGCAACGGTATTACCAATATTGTCGCCTGTCTTACCATCGCTTAAAATAACTGAGCCTTCCGCTGCAATCGCTTTATGCGCAGCAATGGTATCTTGTGCCAATGTCAAACGCACCGCTTGCTGACCTTCAGGAGTAACCGCTGCAGCACCAATTACATTTAGCGCACTTGAATCGGCATCAGCGACTAATCGAATCGCTTCAGCCTTACCCGCAGCTTCTAAGATTTGTGACTCTTTACTTGCTTCAGCTGCCAGTACTTGCTCTGCTTTAGCTGCTTCCGCATCTAAGACTCTTGCTCGTTTTAACCCTTCAGCTTTGGTGATCGCTGCGGTTTTAACACCTTCAGCAGTCAGAATAACAGAACGTTTTTCACGCTCAGCCGTCATTTGTTTTTCCATGTCTTCTTTGATAGAAAGCGGTGGTGTAATATCTTTAATTTCGTAACGGGTAACTTGCACACCCCAAGGCTGAGTTGCCTCTGTCATTGAAGCAAGGATCGTCGCATTTATATTGTCGCGATTTTGAAAACATTGATCGAGTTCCATTGAGCCAATCGCATTACGCATTGTCGTTGTCGCCAATTGCACAACCGATAATTTATAGTCAGTAATGTTATTTGTTGCCGCCGCAGCATCTGTCACTTTCATAAACAAGATGCCGTCAATTTCTAAAGTGATATTATCCTTGGTGATCGCGAGCTGTGAGGTGATATCCAATGATTGTTCTTTTAAATTACGATCCGCAGCGACTCTTTGGATATACGGCACGATAAAATTAAGTCCCGCTTGTAACGTTCCGCTGTAACGACCAAAGGTATAAATCACATAACCTCTGTTTTGCGGTACAAACAATATGCCTTTTTGAATTGTGTATATTAGCACCACAGATATCCATAACCACGGTGTTAATATAATGTTCATTAATATATCCATAAACGTATTCCTTAAAGTGAGAGAAAGATAAAAAATATATTATTAATAATAGCTTAAAGTAAATTCACTGCTATAAGACATTGTTTTTTACATACTCTCGGTTTAAGTAACATATTTACATCATAAATGTGATTTATGACCATAATATTTCTTATAGAATAGCCTTTAACTGCTCCGACCTTTAGTTATATGTGATGGTTTTATAGATAATATGGAAGTTTAATATTGAGTAGTCTAGACCTGAACAGTAGTATAGGAGCTCTATTTTATGCACGTTACTGTTTAGGAAGTTTTATGTCATCTATACGAGGCTGTTTAGCATTTGTATTGTGGTTTGTGAATCTACTGTTTTGGGCTATCCCAATCATTATTTTAAGCCCAATCAAGTTACTGCCAATTAAAATACTACAGACTATTTGTTCTTCATTATTAGTCTGCTTTGCCAGTAATTGGATCAAGGTTAACGGGGTGATAGAACGCCTTATTCACCCAGTAAAAATTCACCTGCACAATGCTGATATCGAACTATCTGAAAAAGAATGGTACATGGTCATTGCGAATCATCAATCTTGGGTTGATATCCTGATCTTGCAGCGTGTATTAAATAAAAAGATCCCTTTCCTAAAGTTTTTCTTAAAGAAAGAGCTTATCTTCGTGCCTTTCTTAGGCATGGCTTGGTGGGCCCTAGACTTCCCGTTTATGCGTCGTTATAGCACAGCTCAACTAAAGAAAAATCCTAAATTACGTGGTAAAGATATCGAAGTAACACGTAAAGCTTGCGCTAAGTTCAAATCAAGCCCTGTAAGTGTTATGAATTTTGTTGAAGGTACACGCTTGACCTCCGAGAAACATAACAAGCAAAAATCACCGTTCAAGCACCTACTAAAACCCAAAGCAGGTGGACTAGCGTTTGCACTCTCAGCCTTAGGCGATCATATTCATAAAGTGGTTGATGTTGCGATTTATTACCCAGAGCAAACTCCCACATTTTGGCAATATCTATGTGGCGAAGTGAGAGATGTACATGTACATATTCGTGTATCAGAAATTGATGCCAAGATGCGCGGCGATTACCAAAAAGACCGTGCCTTCAAAATTGGCTTTCAGCAACACTTGAATGATATTTGGGTCGAAAAAGACGCAATTCTAGAAACAATGGCACAAAGTCACACCACAATCACAGATAAAAATAATACAGTAGAAACCAATACAACCAGTTAACACTGCTCGCCAGTGAACTAAAAACGACAACGCATAATCGGTAGACACAGCCGCCTTTTTTATTAATATAAATAAATTAGGCGGTTTTTTATTATCTTAATTTTGCCGTGAACTTTATGAACAAAACAGCCGTAATGTTGTTAATTGCCATTATTTACAGTTTCCTTCCCGTCACAATAACTCCGCTAACATTAAAGTAACATCACTATCCATTAACGTTAACCACTGGACCCATAACGTTAACGATTCAACTTTTTACTGTTCAACAATAAACACAAGGAATGGAAACCATGCTAAAGCAATTTAGAAAGCGTGTAGCCTCATCAATTATCGTGGCAAGTATTGCAACCCTATCATCAGCCGCTTGGGCCGCTGATTTAGAGAAGCTTCACTTTATTGTACCTGGTGGCGCAGGTGGTGGCTGGGACATGACCGCTCGCGGGACTGGTGATGTATTAATGAAAGCTGACCTAGTTGACAAAGTGTCTTATCAAAATCTATCTGGTGGCGGTGGCGGTAAAGCGATTGCCCACATGATTGAGACAGCTGCTCGTCAACAAGATACTTTAATGGTTAACTCAACGCCGATTGTGATCCGTTCTTTAACGGGTATTTTTCCACAATCATTTCGTGATTTAACCCCAGTAGCAGCAACGATTGCCGATTATGGCGCAATTGTTGTAGCAACAGATTCAAAATATCAGAACTGGCAACAAGTAGTTGCAGACTTTAAAGAAAACCCACGTAAAGTGAAAATTGCCGGTGGCTCAGCCCGCGGTAGCATGGATCACTTGATTGTAGCGGCAGCATTTAAAGGCGAAGGTTTTGATGCCCGTAAAGTTCGTTATATCGCTTATGATGCCGGTGGTAAAGCAATGGCAGCCGTACTATCTGGTGAAACACCTTTATTATCAACAGGTTTAGGTGAAGTACTAGAAATGTCTAAAAGTGGTCAAGTACGTATTCTTGCTATCACAGCCCCAGAACGTTTAGCCGCAGCGCCAAATGTACCGACGCTTACCGAGATGGGTAATGAAACTGTATTTGCTAACTGGCGTGGTTTCTTCGCTTCACCTGGTATCAGTGAAGAAAAAGTCGCTAAATGGAACAAAGCATTCAGTGAAATGTACAAAACTGACCAATGGGAAACAGTACGTGACCGTAATGGTTGGATCGATAACTTCAAAGCAGATAAAGACTTCTACGCTTTCTTAGAGCAACAAGAACAACAAATGGGTGATTTAATGCGTGAATTAGGTTTCTTAAAATAAACTAATTCATTCCCATGATACAGCCACAGTAACGATTTAGCTTTCACTGTGGCTTTCTTTTTAATTGGAGCATCCCATGCAATCAACACCTACATCATTATTAAGCCGAGATCGAGTAAGTGGATTAATATTTCTACTTGTCTGCTTAATTTATGGATACCAAGCCACCCAAATTCAGCTTTTCCCTGGTGATGAGTATGAAGCCTTCACAGCGCGTACTTTACCGTATTTATTAACCGCCGCAGGTATTGTCATGTCACTGCTGCTCATCGTGATGTCACCAGCAGCACCGTGTAACGAATCTGCGTGCGAAAACGAAAGTCGCTTAGATTGGCGTTTACTCTCCGCGTTTGTCCTTTTAATGGCTGCTTATGGCTTAGGTTTAACTTGGCTTGGTTTCGTATTGGCCACCAGCCTATTTTTATTAGGCGGATTCTGGCTACTTGGTGAACGCCGAAAAGCTGTCTTGCTTGGTGCTTCTTTCCCGTTTGTAACCCTTTTTTGGTTACTTCTGACCAAAGTTCTGGATATTTATCTTGAACCTGGTTACCTATTTTTAAGCTTGTAGGACAATTATTATGTTAGATGGAATTTTAGCAGGCTTATCCACAGCAGTGATGCCGACCAACTTGATGATGGTAATGGTAGGCTGTTTTGTTGGTACTTTCATTGGTATGTTACCCGGTCTTGGTCCTATTTCCGCGATTGCGTTAATGATCCCAATTACTTATGGTTTAGACCCTTCTTCTGGCATGATCTTAATGGCAGGTGTTTACTATGGCGCTATTTTTGGTGGTTCAACATCATCAATTCTCATCAATGCTCCCGGTTGTTCATCCACGGTCGTCACCGCGTTTGATGGTTACCCTATGGCGAAAAAAGGCCAAGCTGGTAAAGCATTAGCACTCGCAGCTTACTCATCATTTACTGGTGGTACTCTGTCTGCGATCATGTTGTTAATCGCCGCGCCCGCTTTAGCCAAAGTATCACTGAGTTTTCAATCATCCGATTATTTCGCTCTCATGCTAGTAGGTCTATCTGCGGTTGCTGCATTTGCTGGTAAAGGTCAGGTTTTAAAAGCCTGGATGATGACAATTTTAGGTTTGATGTTATCAACTGTCGGTATTGATAAAGGTATCGGTGTTGAGCGTTTCACCTTTGGTTTAACCGATTTGATGGATGGTTTTAGTTTCTTATTATTAGCGATGGCCACCTTCGCCCTCGGTGAAATCTTATTCAGTATTTTAAAACCAGAACCAGATACATCAGCAGAAGAAAGCAGTGCCCTATCTGATATCGGTAGTATGAAGGTAACAAAAGAAGAAATAAAAGAAGTGGCTCCCGTAGCAATTCGATCTTCGTTCCTCGGTTTCTTTGTTGGGGTATTACCGGGTGCTGGCGCAACGATTGCCGCGTTCTTAAGTTATGGTTTAGAGCGTAATCTTGCACCGAAAGATAAACGAGATGAATTTGGTAAGGGTAGTATCCGTGGTTTAGTTGCGCCTGAAGCTGCTAACAATGCCGCATCAAGTGGTTCATTTGTACCTTTATTAACCTTAGGTATTCCGGGTTCAGGTACAACAGCAATTATGCTGGGTGCATTGATTTCTTACGGTATCCAACCAGGTCCACGCTTGTTTGTCGATAATCCTGAAATTTTTTGGTCAGTAATCATCTCAATGTATTTTGGTAACGTTGTTTTAATGGTGTTGAACCTACCGTTGATCCCGTACATTTCAAAACTATTAGCAGTGCCAAGAACGGTATTACTACCGATGATCATTTTCTTCTCAATCACAGGTGTGTATCTAGTATCCTTTAATACTGTCGATGTATTTATTATGATCCTAGTAGCTGTGATAGCGATATTTTTGAGGTTAGCAACCTTCCCATTAGCACCGCTATTACTGGGCTTCATCCTCGGTGGTTTGATGGAAGAAAACTTACGCCGTTCATTAATGATCAGTGATGGTGAGTTAAGCTTCTTGTGGGACCGTCCGATAACGCTGACTTTCACTGTTATTTCAGCCTTGGTACTTATTGCACCAATACTACTGACAGCATTTAATCGCCGTAGAGCCAAGAGAGCATTATTTGTCGATGACTGTGATTAAAAAGGCAGTTTGATCGGTAAAGATTCATTAATAAAAAACACGTAAACAAAAACAGCGCATTAAGCGCTGTTTTTTTTCATCAATACAAAATGAAGATTAATTAAATAAGTATTAGCGAACTTGTTTTTTATAGGTTCTCTCAGGGCGCCCTACTGTACCGTAGTTCAAATCAGCCACTAACTCACCGGTACTAATCAGGTGTTCTAAATAGCGTCTTGCCGTAGTCCTACTTGCACCAATCAATACACCAGCATTATCCGCAGTGATATCTTCATGTTCACTAAACAAGCCACGTACTTTATCCAGCGTCACACTATCAATACCTTTCGGTAAACGCGATGCTGTAGGGTTTTTAACACTAACAGAGATCATCGAATCCACGACGCCCTGATCAACATCAGCAAGATTACCAAACTGATTCTTCTGCTTAAGATACTTATCTAATGACTCTTGTAAGCGGGCAAAAATCACGGGTTTCAAAATATAATCAACGACCCCGCCCCGCATTGCAGCTTGTAAGGTATCGGCATCGCGATCTGCAGTGATTAAAATTACATCGCATTCATGTTGCTGTTGACGTAAATCACGCAATATATCTAAACCGTTACCATCGGGTAAATACACATCCAATAAGATCAGATCAGGCGTTAATACCTCAAGTAAGGTTTCCGCATCGGCTTTCGAGGTTGCTATACCTATGACATCTAAGCCATCAATTTTCATTAAATTACGACGGTGGATCTCAGCGATACCCACATCATCCTCAATGATTAATACTTTAATCGTATTAGTTGATGTCATTTTCAATATCCTTATCAGTATGCTGCTTTGGTAAATACACCGTCATTCTTGTTCCTTTATTGTCTATGCTTTCCATCATTAATTGCCCATGATATTGGCTAATGATTTGATCAACAAGGTGTAAACCTACACCTCGATTACTTTCCGATTTGCTCGATACGCCTTGCTTAATTAATTCTTGTTGGGCAATTCCTTCTGGTAAACCACAACCATTATCTTCAACTTCAATGATTATCTCATTACCAAAATCAGAAATGCTCACTGATACTTTCCGCTCTGTTTTTATCGTATTGCTACTAATACAAGCATCAAAGCCATTATCAATAAAGTTGCCTAATATAGTCACAAGGTCTTCAGCGCGGATATGCTCAGGTAAGGTTAATAGCTGTGAACCTTCATCAATTTCTAACAACAACCCTAACTCTCTGGCTCTTTCACTTTTACCCAGTAATACACCAGCAATCATAGGTTCGTGAATGGCTTCACGTAAGAATTGGATTAAATGCTGATAACGAGCGGTTTCTTGCCCAATCAAGTTTAATACTTCTTCATTTTTACCTAAATGAATAAGGCCACTGATGGTATTTAATTTATTGCTATGCTCATGGGTTTGCGAGCGTAATAAATCAGAATATTCACGCACCTGTGATAGTTGTTTAGTGAGTTCTGTAATTTCATCTTTAAGACGGAAACTCGATACTGCGCCAACAACCCGTTCATCAACAATAAGTACCTGTCTATTTGCGACAATAGCTTGGCCTTTAATCATCATCTCAACATTATACTCACTGACTTTACTGGTCAAAATTTCCGTTAGGTTATTCTCAGGCAATACTTCATCCATTCTGCGGTGCAGTACATCTTTCGCTTTCACTTTAAAGATATCGCAGGCACTGCGGTTAATAGACCGTAAGTAACCATCTGCATCAATGCTCACAACGCCTTCTTTAATGGTACTCAGCGTCACTTCAAGTTCCATATACAAGCGGCCGAACTCTTCAGGCTCAAAACCAAATATCGCATTCTGGAATTTCTTCGCTGTAAAATTCGAAATCAGCGCGTTCGTAAGTACCACGAGCAGAACCATAACCAAAAGAAATACCAGGAAGTGATCAGCTTTACTTTCAATACTTGTTAATAAATAACCAACAGAAACAACACCAATAATATTGCCACTGCCATCTAGAACTGGCGTTTTACCACGCACTGATTTACCTAGTGAGCCTTCTGCAACTGAAACATAAGATAGACCCTGCTTTAAGGCTCTATCATTATCATCACCTTTCATTTTCTTGCCAATTCTTGCATCAATCGGGTGAGACAAACGTATACCATCTTTATCACCGACAACAATAAATGCGGCATTAATAGATGCACGTAAAGATTCAACTTTTTCTCGGATTAACTCAGGGTTATTCGTATTGATGGCCTTAACGACGCATGGATTAGTCGACAAAAACTTAGCAATACCGAGGGCATTATTACCACTGTCCTGCTCTTCCCAATGCTTTAAATAAGCAAAACCCGCAACCGATAAAATCAATAATTTTACCAAGCCTGATAAGGTCATGATCAAAAGTAATCGACGACGAAAATTCAGTTTTTGCCAATTAAATAAGGTGTTTTTTTTCATGAACGCGAGCATAACTACAAAACTGATAATAAAATAGAACACTATGATAACATTAATCCGTATTTATAACTCAGTATTAGCATAAACTATGCTTAACCTCTCGTTCACTAAAATGAAACGAGCATCACGACAAAGCGAATTCTTAGTGGTGTTATAAATGTTGCTTTATATAATCCAAAAACACTCTGACTTTAGGGGATATGAGATCTCGTTTTAAATACAGAGCATACGTTGAACTCAGTCGCTCATACGGGCTGAAACTATGTTGCGCGAGTACTTGCACCAAACTGCCATTGTTAAGTTCGTGCCTAACAGCCCATCGTGCTGCGAGTACCAAACCAGCATGGTTTAATACCAATTGCTTTTGACCGTTGACTGAGTTCACAATCAGTCCTTCCTGAATAGCTAGCTTTCGAGGCTTAGCGTCCATCAAGAACCAATCCCGCCAACCACTATAACCATAACAAATACAGTTAAAATTAATTAAATCATCAGGCGTTTCTGGCATGCCATTCTCCGCTAAATATTGCGGTGTAGCACATAATAAAAAATCGTTGTCCGCTAACTTGCTGGCAATTAAGTTCGAGTCTGGTAAGCGCCCACTACGTATCGCAATATCAACGTTATCTTCAACTAGATCTACAACTCTTTCACTGAGTTCTAATTCAATATTAACATCTGGGTAAGCCTTCATGAAACCGGGGACGAGCGGCAGCACACACGCTTCACCAAAGCCAACTGTCATACTGATTTTTAGATTACCTTTGGGACTTTGTTGTAAATCATTCACCGCGCGGTTGGCTTCATCAAGTTCTGCGACGATGCGCTGAGAATAATGATAATACGTCGTTCCGGCTTCAGTTAAGCCGATATTACGTGTCGTTCGATTGAGTAAACGAATACCTAGTTCAGCCTCTAAGGCCGCAAGTTGTCTGGATATTGAAGAAGGTTGTACATCGAAAGCACGACTTGCCGCGGAGATACTGCCGGTTTCTACAACACAATTAAAATAGTGTAATCGCGTGATCATACTCATTAGCTTATTTACCTAATATTACTGTCTAAACAGCTAGTTTGGGTTTCGCTAGTGACAATAAATCATCGCGAGTTAAAAAGCAAAAGTGCTTAATTTTTAATACAATGTAGTGGTGTGATATTGTTTAACTCGACACGGTCAACTTTATCACGTCCCGTATTTTTAGCCTTATATAGCGCTTTATCCGCAGCATCAATCAAATGATAAACCTGAATATCTTCAGTTGGATAACAAGTACAAATACCCACACTAATCGTCACTACATCTGCACAGGCTGAATAATGGTGAGGAATAGCCAGTTCACGTATGACTTGACGACACCTTTCTGCAACAAATTGTGCGTTCTCTGTTTCAGCTAAAATCAACGCAAACTCTTCTCCGCCATAACGAGCAACTAAATCACTTGAACGGCGGGGAGTATGCTTCAACGCCCGTGCGACTTCTTTTAAACATTCATCTCCCTTTAAATGGCCATAGTTATCGTTATATTGCTTAAAAAAATCAATATCAATCAAAATAAAAGATAGTGCTGAACCACTTCGAATAGCGCGTAGCCATTCAGTTTCTAATATTTCATCTAGTCGACGTCGGTTAGCAATACCGGTTAATTCATCAGAGCGAGATAACAACTCTAATTTACGGTTAACCTCACTCAGTTCATTAGTCTTTTTTCTGACCATAGATTTAATGATCTCCGTTCGCTGCGCATTCATTCTGATGTACCACATCATCAAAAATGTTAACCCTAACCCGATGACGAATATGGTTTGAGGAAGTATGCTTCTTCTCGATTCGATATAAGCCACCGTGGGTCTTGCCATTAAGCACCATTTACGTCCCCAGATTGCAGGTAAGTCTTTACGATATGTGAGGTTGTTATCGATAGCTGAATTGATACGAGATTGATGGCGATAGAGGATATCTGGCCCTGTTCGCGGCGTCTTATCAACCAAAGTCATTTGAATACCAATCGCTTTATTGCTCAGTGCCGAACTGGTAAAAATGTCCTTAATACGATACACACCTAGCACAAAGCCAAGTAAATTTTCTTTACGCTCACTAACACTAGAGGAGGCTCCACGATAGATAGGCAAAAAAGCTAAAAAACCTTTGTTTTTATCAATATCCTGGACCAAGCTAATGCTGGAAGTTGCCAATGCATCGCCTGTATCTCTCGATTTTTCTAGGGTTTTCAAGCGTGTTAAATTTGAGGATAGATCAAAGCCGAGCGCTGCTTCATTACCAACGACAGGAGTGACAAAAGAGACGGGGAAATATTCATTACGAGCTCTCGCATTTATCATCTTCCCTTGCTCATTTCGCTCCCTGAGTTGATAGCTAGGGAAGTTTCTCTTAGCCTCGTCGATGTGTTGCAACCGTAATTCATGACTAATTCGAGGGATCCACTCTAACGCTTTAATACCATCGTGGCGCTTCAATATACGCTCAGCTTCTAAGCTGAAACGTGAGTATTGAGGGATCTCGTCACCATTAAATAAAATAGCTAATGATCTCAACATTTCAAAATTAATGATCAATTCTCTGTAAATTGATGCAGCTCGTTCATCGACATCTTTTTGGAATTCATGATTGATAGTCTTAGTTTCATGTTGATAGAATAGCAAAGCACCTAAACTAGATAATGCCACCCCAATGATACATACCATAGTGACCACACGTTTCATCCGTGAAATTGAATGCATAGCATCTCCATAAACCTACTGTAAGTTATTAAATCACTTAGAATATATTAGTACATCATTTGCTTCTAAGACTAATTTCTGTGATGTTTGCTATATAAATTTGCAAACGGTTGTGCACTAAAACCATGAGCAAAGATACTCATTAAAATAGTTAAGGTAACAATGGCGTAAACAATATCAAAACCGCCAATATCACCGACGTTATGTACCACAATCAATACATATAAAATAGACGCGATCCCACGCGGTCCAAACCAAGCAATAAACACACGACTTGCAAAGTCCAACTTTGTACCAATTAATGAAATCATTACAGGCAGCATACGTAACACCGTCAGACTCAATAGCGCATAGATAACCACAGTCAAACTAATATCGTGTAGTGTTAATGGCACAAATGCTAAACCAAACAAAAAGAAGCTGATAAGAATAAATAACTCCCCTTCACTTTCAGCAAACGCCTCAATATGTGTTCGCGCTTGTTTACTGGTATTACCAATATATAAACCAGCAAAAAAAGCAGCAATAAAACCATTACCTAACAATGCTTCTGCAAGATAAAATCCGAGAATAGCGAGTGCTATCGGGATCAAGTTTTGATAACTGTCTTCAATCCAGTTACGCTGAATCGCTTGGTTTAGCAATTTAGCCCCCAGATAACCAACCATACCACCGACTAACATACCAAAAACAATTTGCTCAGCCACATACCAAACCCAACTATAATTATCGGCTCTAGTTAATCCGCTTGTTATCAGCGCTACCACGGTTAATACTATGGGAAAAACAATGCCATCGTTCAGACCACTTTCAACATTGATACTAGAACGAATCGTTTTAGGCACTTTCGGATCAGACACAACCGCTTTCCCCAGCGCTGCATCAGTAGGAGTAAGTAGTAGCGCCAACAGGAGCATATAAGTAACCGGTTGCTCAGGAAACAACCATACCGCAACAGCTGTACCAGCGATAATCGTTAAAGGAAGACCGATAAAGAGTAATCGTGCAGGTATATGCCACGAACGTCGTAATAATTTGAGGTCTAACAATGCCGCATCACTAAACAATACCAGTACTAACGCGATCTCCACCAACACAGTGACAAATTCGGCATCGACTTCAACGGCAGTAATGCCAAATCCAAACGGCGAGCAGATAAGCCCCAACACGGTGAACACCATAGGACCAGAGATATCAAATTGGGCGAGCTTTTTGGAGATGAAACCATAGAACAAAACAATTAGAGCAATGATCAAAATAACAACATGTTCATCCATGATTAACTCTCCGACCTAAAGTGAATTGATTTCTTTGACCATCGCCATCACTTGCTGATAGGTCTTGGCATTTAGCTTTGCAGAGCAACAATAATTTTCAATCACCGCATGCTTACGCACCAATTCGACAAAATCAGGCACTAATATTCGCAAGTCTAAAGCAACAAATATACCTGTATCCGAGGAGCATGAAGTCGAAGAAAGTGAAAACAGGGCACCATTCACATCTATTAATCGATCTTCTGATTCATAATGAGGTAGGTCTAAATCAGGATCACTTTGCCACTCAGCTAACGACTCAACATAAATAAGTTCATCTTCACCATGATATTTGAGCACGGCGGGCCAATTAACCATTTTGTCGTCCTTAACAATTTATTTATATAGTTCAACTGTAACAGCTTCCCATTCATGTTTCAGTTATAAAATTCAGATGCTTAAGCTTATCTCCCACACTAACAAAGCGAATGTTACCTTTAATCATACTTATGTGCATTAAACTGAGTATAATGGCATTATCATTTACTTGTATATTATACAAATGTGGAAACAACCCAGCTAAGAGTAAAGAATAATTTTCGCGCCACCATGGATGCTATTTTAGATAATATTCATGAGCATGGTTACGCTGTTATCGAAGATGCATTTCCAGAAAGCATTATTGAGCAATTACTGACGGATTGCCTTGAAAACCAACCCGAGTTTAAAGCCGCAGGCATTGGCCGTCATCAAGACTCACAACTCAATAAACAAATTCGTAAAGATAAAACCCTGTGGTTAACAGGTCACAGTCCTGCCCAAGCTGATTTTATGGCACTAACAGATGAGCTTAGATTAGAAGTAAATCGTAATTTTTTCTTAGGTTTATTTGATTATGAATGCCATTACGCTAAATATGAAGTTGGTGATTTTTACCTAAAACACCTTGATGCGTTTAAAGGTAAATCAAACCGGGTATTTACCACCGTCTGCTACCTTAATACCCCCGATGCCGGTGGCGAATTACTTATTTATGCCCAAGATTCAGATGATGTGATTGCACGTGTAACACCAAAAGCAGGCACCTTAGTGGTATTTGAAAGTGAGCGTTTCCCACATGAAGTACTTGCCGCTGAATCAGAACGCTATTCAATCGCGGGCTGGTTTAGAATGAACAATTCAATTGCAGGCACGATAGACCCAACGTCATAAAAACAAAAAGACGAGTGGTATTGCTATCACTCGTCCTCTTCATATTTCTAAATAAGTCTAGAACTGATAAACAAAGCCGCTTAACGCTCGCCTTGTACTTCAAAATCATCTGCTGCTAATAACGCACTGCCATCGGCTTGAATACGCCATTGCTCGTGATGTACCACACCGAACGCTTTGTTCATTGTCCATTTAGCTGTTAAT
>Ga0209291_1000914_pt1 | contig 27598 bp, 24 predicted proteins | sample GOMGulsemesocosm_FD_184633 | JGI IMG/M metagenome (GOLD analysis project Ga0209291, IMG submission 184633) | Methane-oxidizing microbial communities from mesocosms in the Gulf of Mexico - GOM9B Gulf of Mexico (SPAdes) (version 2) | ecosystem: Environmental > Aquatic > Marine > Cold seeps...
CAACACCGAAAGTAAAATTAGAAAAGAAAGCACTGATTTCTGATCATCATTTAATGATGTCATTACTTAATCGCCCCATCACTGAAGATCAAAAAATGATGTTAGCGTTTGCACAGCAACGAGAAAAGTACAGCAACGCCATCTTTATTAATAGCGTAAGTATAAAAGGGCCAAAAGCCAGTGATGCCAACTCCCATAGGACACAACACGTTTATGCTGCGTTAATAGAAAGGGATGTAAACTCGGTAAGTATCGTTGCAGCTGAATAACTTAATTGGCAAAAGAGTCATTGCTTGTTTAACTAATTTACTTGTTTAACATCCCAAGAAAGCTCATCAAAAACCTGTAACCACTGTTCATCAAACTCAGTCTCAATGGTCACTTGCACTTTAGTAATGGGATGAATAAATTCCACTTTCTGAGCGAGTAACATCAAACGCTTAAAACCAAAGTGTTCAATAAAAAACGGATTCTGTTTGTTATCGCCGTAATTAATATCTCCTATAATTGGATGACGCAAATGTGCTAAATGGCGGCGAATTTGATGCCTTCGACCTGTTGCAGGTAATAACTTTATTAATGAATAACGAACACTGTCAAACTTACCGACTTGTATGGGTAAACTAGCAGTTAACAAGGATTCGTATTGAGTAACAGCATCTTGGGGTGCTTTATCTGTACTGACATTTTTATCGCCTAATTTATCGAGTTTTTCTTTTAATGGGTAGTCTATTTCACCACCGCCTATTAAATGGCCTCGAGTCAGTGCGAAGTAGGTTTTCTGAATTTTTTTGTCCATAAACGCTTGTCCCATTAATCGTGCTACCTCCTCATTCAAACCAAACAATAGTACCCCTGATGTTGGTCTGTCTAATCGATGCAGTGGATAAACGTATTGACCAATTTGATCACGAACTAATTGCAGTGCAAAGTATATTTCGTCTTTGTCCATGTAACTTCGATGAACAAATAATCCTGCAGGTTTATCTACAGCGACAATAAAATCATCTTGATACAAGATAGTAAGGATGGGTTTTTCAGTAAAAAGCATAGTGTCCCAGATGTTACTCTCAATAATGAAAGCAACTAGCGTTCAAATCTATGGAGATGATAAATCACCTACCCATGATTTAATATACACAAATTCTACTTTTAACAATTAATGAACTCATTTAAGGCTATAAACTTACCTAACACGAAATAAAGGCTGTTATTAGACTAATAAATAACCGTTCGATAAGCGTTACGTGCCATTACCTTGAATAAACTCAGCAATAACGGGGTGAACAATCTCACTATGACTCACAGGTCCCATATGCCCTGCTGGGAAGTTTTGATGAGATATATTAACGAAAGCGGATTCAACTTTTCCGGCCAAAAATTTACTTAATTCCGGGCTATAATCTCCTGTCATCATTAACGTACGACATTTAATAAGCCTAATATCTTTCAACGTATATTTTTCTGTGGTTAATCCTTTAAAATCCAGACTAACTTTGGGCATATCTCTCGCCATTAACTCTTGCATTTTTCGGGGCAAAGAACGGAAAAAGCCTTCTTTGTTCCAGAAGTTAGTGAAAACTTCAGCTGCTTGATACATGTCATCAATAGCAACTTTGTCGGCAAAATCATCAGCTAATATACGTGCTTCACTGCCTAATTCAAGTAAATGAAAAGCAACGGGTTCATATAACGAAAGGCTTAATATATTGTCTGGCTGTTGCACAGCTAACTTTAACGCAATAGCGCCGCCACAAGAGTGACCGACTAAATGAAATGGCTGATTTAAAGCTACAGTAGCAATAATATTTTCAATACGGGAAATTTCAACATCAAAATTATAAGTTTGTGGATCCGTTACTTTGTCGGCATTGCCATAACCAAGAATATCAATATTTATCACTAAGAAATAAGGTTCAAGCAGTTTAACTAAAGGTTGCCATTGTCTTGCTGAACTTAGCGAACTATGAAGAAGTACAACAGGTGTTCCCTGCCCTGAAATATAGACACCTTGGGGTAATTTATTTATGGTCATTACAACTATTAATTTTGAGATAAAAAAGCATTATCAGCTTAATCTGACAAATGTCAAAATATAATGACTGTGCATGTAAAAGTTTACAAAGTAAAAAAATAAAAGTTAAAGCTTTTGCTGACATTAAATTTTTTAATGTGCTAAAAAATGATTAACTCAAATTTTCACTGCTATTAATTTATATTCGTTGCAAATTATAAAGTGAAAATAATAACTGAAATTAAAATAATAAAGAGTCTTCATGGATATAAATTTTCAAGGTAAAAGCGCGTTAGTTTGTGGTTCAAGTCAAGGTATTGGCAAAGCTTGCGCAGTAGAGCTTGCCAACTTAGGTGCAAATGTCACGCTGTTTTCACGTAATCAAGCAGCACTTGAGCAAGTCAAATCTGAATTAAATACTGTTCAAGGCCAGAAACATCAAGTATTAGTCGCTGATTTCTCCAATACAGAGCAAGTAAAAGAAGTGATCAATGACCATGTAAACGCTTCTGGTGGTTATGACATTTTAATCAATAATACCGGTGGCCCCGCACCAGGACCTGCAAATTTAGCCGGTGTTGATGAATTTATTAACGCTTTTAATTTGCATTTAGTTTCCAATCATCATTTGGTTCAAGCCCTTATTCCTAGTATGAAAGAAAAGCAATATGGCCGTATTATCAATGTTATTTCAACGTCAGTTAAGCAGCCACTGAATGGACTTGGTGTCTCTAATACCATTCGTGGTGCCGTAGCAAGTTGGGCAAAAACCTTAGCGAATGAATTAGGCGAGTTTGGTATTACCGTTAATAACGTATTACCTGGTGCTACAGCAACTGCCCGTTTGGACGCCATTATTTCTGGTAAAGCAAAGAAACAGAACATTTCCATTGAACAAGCCACGATTAATGAAAAAGCCATTATTCCAATGCGCCGTTTTGCCAAACCAGAAGAGTTTGCCGCCGCAGCCGCTTTCCTAGCATCTCCAGCGGCAGGTTATATAACAGGTATTAACTTACCTGTAGATGGCGGTAGAACCTCTTGTTTATAAAGTTTACTTTAACTGCCATCATCAAGAGGATCAATCATGACTCGCTCAAGTAACATCATTGATAATTTTATTGATGGTAAATATCAAGCGCCACTCAATAATCACTACTTGGATAATTATGAACCAGCTACGGGCTTGGTTTATGGAAAAATCCCTGACAGCGATAGTGCTGATGTTGAACAAGCAGTTGCCTCGGCTGAACGTGCGCTTCCTGCATGGCGTGACTTAGGTTTAGAACAACGTGCCGATTATTTAATGGCTATTGCTCGAGAAATTGAAAACCAACTGGAACCATTAGCACTTGCTGAGGCAACGGACAATGGTAAACCTGTCGCTTTAGCGAAAATGGTTGATATTCCACGTGCCGCCAGTAACTTTAAATTTTTTGCCCATGCTTGTTCGCAATTTTCCAGTGAATCTCATGCTATTGCCAATGCGGCAATTAATTATACCTTACGTCAACCTGTTGGTATTGTCGGCTGCATTTCCCCTTGGAATTTACCCTTGTATTTATTTACTTGGAAAATAGCACCGGCACTTGCAGCAGGTAATTGTGTGATTGCTAAACCCTCTGAGATCACACCAAAAACGGCAGCAATGCTCGGCGCTATTTGTCAAAAAGTCGGTTTACCTAAAGGTGTTTTAAATATTTTACACGGTAAAGGCACAAGTGTTGGCAGTGCGATATGTAACCACCCTAAAGTTAAAGCCATTTCATTTACTGGCGGCTCTGCAACAGGTGCAGCAATAGCGACACAACTTGCGCCTAAATTTAAAAAGCTATCGTTAGAATTAGGCGGAAAAAACCCCGCATTGATTTTTGATGACTGTGACTTTGAAAAGACCCTTGAAGAAGTTTTTCGCGCCAGCTTCGCCAATCAAGGGCAAATTTGTTTATGTGCTTCACGGTTATATATCCAACGCGGCATATATGAAAAATTCAAAGCTGCATTAGTCGCAAAAGCACAAGCGCTTGTGCCACAAGACCCCTTGATTAATGAAACCAAAATGGGCGCGATTGTTTCTAAAGACCATTTAGAAAAAGTACTTGGTTATATTGACTTGGCCAAGCAAGAAGGCGGCACAATTTTAGCCGGCGGAGAACAAGTTCAAATACCTGGTCGCTGTCAACAAGGTTATTTTTTACAGCCCACCGTTATCGAAGGTTTAACCAATAATACCAGCTGTAACCAACAGGAAATTTTTGGTCCGGTGATCACCTTACAAGTTTTTGATACAGATGAAGAGGCACTCACTCTTGCTAACGAAAGCCAGTATGGCTTAGCGGCAACAATATGGACGAAAAACATTAATCGAGCGCATCAACTAGCCGAGCAAATTAATACCGGCATAGTCTGGATAAATTGTTGGCTGCTACGCGACTTACGTACACCGTTTGGTGGTATGAACCATTCAGGTGTTGGCCGAGAAGGTGGTTTAGAAGCTATGCGATTTTTCACTGAACCCAAAAATGTTTGCATAAAATACTCATAGGTTTAAAGCAAAAAAATGAACCAAGTTTGTCATAAATTCAAATCTTCAGGAGCAATATTTGCTAGCGTATTAGGCTGCAAATGGACGCTCATTTAACCTCCTTTCTTTGGAGTACCTTGGAGTGTTTTCGATTCATTCGAAATCTGCTCTATTGTTTTGTGCTCAAATCCAACTCAAATATGTGAACAACAAAGGTCTTTGATTGATTTTTGTCTACACTTATCACTATAAAAATAAAACAACAATTACATAAGGATCCCTTATGAGCGATGCAACAACTAAAACGTCTTTAACCCCGAAAATAATCAATGCAGAACAAGCGCCCAACCCCGTAGGTTTATATCCTCACGCCCGACAAGTAGGCGATTTATTATTTCTTTCTGGAGTGGGGCCAAGAAAAGCTGGCTGCAAAGGCATTCCAGGGGTTGAACTTGACGAGCAAGGCAAAATAACAAGTTACGATATTGAAGCGCAATGTCATAGTGTCTTTACCAATATTCGTTTAATTCTAGAAGCTTCAAATGCCAGCTGGATGGATTTGGTTGATGTCACGGTATTCTTAACCAATATGGATGATGACTTCGCCACCTACAATCGCATTTACGCTGAATACTTTGCTGATAACCAACCTTGTCGAACCACGGTTGAAATTAATAAATTACCTACGCCTATCGCCATAGAACTTAAATGTATTGCTGCGCTTAATCAACATAAAAAGCCTCACAGTAATGCGGTAGGGGAATAATCATGACAAGGTTGAAAAATAACATCGCCATGCCCTTTAATTTACATGCTTGGATTGATGAACATCGCCATTTACTTAAACCTCCTGTTTGTAATAAACAAATTTTTGAACAAGACAACTTTATAGTCATGATCGTCGGTGGTCCCAATAATCGTACTGATTATCACTATAACGAAACCCCTGAGTTATTTTATCAAATAGAAGGCGAAATGGTACTCTCAGTCATTGATGGTACGGTTGAAAACAATGATCATCATAATCCTGAAAATTTTCATGATATAAAAATTAAAGCTGGTGAAATTTTCTTATTGCCGCCAAAAATGTTGCATTCTCCGCAACGCTTTGAAAACAGCGTTGGTTTAGTAGTTGAGCAAAAGCGGGCCAAAAAACAAGAGGATGCTCTTTATTGGTTTTGTCCTGACTGCAAAAACCAACTCTATACAGAAGCTTTTTGTCTCGACAATATAGAAACAGACTTACCTAAAGTCTTCACCCGTTTTTACGATACACCTGCTCACTGCACTTGTCAGCAATGCGGCATTACCGTGACTAAGGGGTAAATTATGTTAAAAATAGATATCCATACGCACATTCTTCCTAAAACCTGGCCGAACTTACGTGAAAAATACGGTTACGGTGGTTTTGTTAGTTTAGATCATCATAAATGTGGCTGTGCGCGCATGATGGTCGATGAAAAATTTTTTCGTGAAATAGATCACAATTGCTGGGATCCAAAAATTCGTCTTGATGATTGTCAAAAACATCAAGTAGACGTACAAGTACTCTCAACCGTGCCAGTCATGTTCAATTACTGGGCAAAACCTAAAGATACGCTTGACCTGTCCATGTATTTGAATGATCACATTGCCGGTATTGTTAACGATCACCCGAAACGCTTTGTCGGTTTAGGCACCCTTCCCATGCAATCACCAGACCTTGCGATAAAAGAGCTTGAACGCTGTATGAAAATTGGTTTAGCGGGTATCCAAATTGGTTCTCATATCAATGAATGGAATTTAGACCAAGCGGAGCTATTCCCCATTTTTGAAGCCGCACAAGATTTAGGCGCAGCTGTTTTTGTTCATCCATGGGACATGATGGCTAAAGAAAAGATGCCTAAGTACTGGTTACCGTGGCTCGTTGGCATGCCAGCCGAGTCAAGCTTAGCCATATGTTCGATGATCTTTGGAGGCGTATTACAACGTTTGCCTAAACTAAAAATAGCCTTTGCTCATGGCGGTGGGTCGTTTCCATCAACTATTGGTAGAATTGAGCATGGTTTTAATGTTCGTCCTGACTTATGTGCGGTTGACTGCCCAATTAACCCACGTGAATTTTTACCGCAGATTTACCTTGATTCATTAGTCCATGATGAATTAGCACTGAAATATTTAGTTGACTTGATGGGCCCAGACAATATTGCCCTTGGCACTGACTACCCGTTTCCACTGGGTGAATTAGAGCCAGGAAAACTGATAGAGAATAGCCAGTTCTCTGACGATATTAAAGAAAAGTTATTACACGGCTCGGCATTAAAATGGCTAGGCTTAACAAAAGAGCAGTTCTTATGAGCATGAGTAACATGGATAATCATGTTGAAAATAATGGCATAAAAATAAGCGTAGCGCTTAAAAAGGCTCGATATCAAATAAGTATGACAAGCTCATGGTCATTGGCTATTCCCGTTAACTTTAATCAGTCAAGGCAACAACCTAATCACTTTTCTGCAAGTGCTGCATTAGCTAGCCCCATGCAAGCAGGAGGTTTTATTGGTGATACCAAACAAGGTGGCAGTTGTAATGTAAATGAATTAACAATCAATCCGCATTGCAACGGTACTCATACTGAGTCTATCGCACATATTTGTGACTTTTCGATTAATACTGCTTTAACTAATCAAAGAGAAAGTGAAGCAACTGCGTTAACGTTAGCACAACTTATTTTACCTGCTTTGATGCCCTGTGCCTTAATTTCTATCACACCCGAATTAGCGATCACAAGTAGCGAAAATTACAGCCCCGAGTTTGATGAAGATGATCTAATCATTAGTCGTTCAGCACTTGAGCAAACTCTTGTTTCTTACCAAGATGAGCAGTTACAGGCCTTAGTAATTCGCACTTTGCCAAATTCTAACAATAAACGTCAACAAGCTTACAACAGTGATAATCAACCGGCATTTTTCAGCCGTGAAGCCATTTTGTATTTAAATGAACGAGGTGTAGAGCATTTAGTGGTCGATGTGCCCTCAATTGACCGCTTACATGACGACGGCTTAATGACTTGTCATCACCTGTTTTGGCAAGTTGATGAAGGGTCTCATCAAATAAACCCAAATAGCTTAGTAAACAAGACGATTACTGAAATGGCATTTATTGGAGATGAAGTCAGTGATGACTTTTACTTTATCAATATTCAAACACCGGCTTTTCATAATGATGCTGCCCCGAGTCGCCCTGTCCTATTTTCAGCAATAGAAATTAATGCTAAAGAAATGAGTAAATAACAATGACAACTACTAATAACACAATAAATAATAACAAAACGACATTAGCATACGCCCAAGAATTAGATCTTAATGATCCGTTAGCAGAAATACGCGATCAGTTTGCCATACCTAAACAGGCGAATGGTGAAGATGAATACTATTTCACCGGAAACTCTCTAGGTTTACAGCCACAACTCGCCCGTGAATATGTCATTGAATTGCTCGATTCTTGGGGGCAACGTGGCGTAAAAGGTCATTTTGAAGGTGACTACCCTTGGATGCCTTATCATGAATTTTTAACAGAGCAGTCGGCGTTATTGGTTGGCGGAAAAAATGAAGAAGTGGTGACGATGAATTCATTAACCACCAATTTGCATTTAATGATGGTCAGCTTTTATCAGCCAACGGGCAAGCGGACCAAAATCCTGATTGAAGATCATGCTTTCCCTTCTGATCATTACGCAGTGGAGTCTCAACTTAAACATCATCAACAAAATGTTGATGACAATATGTTGCTGTGGACGCCAAGAGATGGAGAAGAGCTATTAAACACTGATGATTTATACCAAATTATTGAACAACAAGGTGATGAAATTGCACTGATATTATTACCGGGTGTTCAATACTATACTGGCCAAGTGCTTGATATGAAAACCATCACCGAAAAAGCGCATGCTAAAGGTATTATGGTCGGTTTCGACTTAGCCCATGCCGTTGGCAATATAGAGCTTGAATTACATAACTGGCAGGTCGACTTTGCTTGTTGGTGTAGTTACAAATATTTAAACAGTGGAGCAGGATCTGTTGCAGGTTGCTTTGTTCATCAAACTCATAGCACGAATACAAATAGTGAAACGCAAGTAAACCGTTTTTCTGGCTGGTGGGGGCACGATAAATCAACCCGTTTTAAAATGGAAAATAACTTTAAACCGATTGCTACTGCTGAAGGTTGGCAATTGTCAAATCCACCGGTATTGTCATTAGCTGCGATTCGCGGCTCACTTGATACGATAAAGATGGCAGGTGGCATTAAAGAGCTACGCAAGAAATCACTTAAACTTACTCAATACATGACAGAATTAATTAGCAGTGAGTTGGGCGATAAAATTCGTATTATCACGCCAAGTAATGAAAGTGAACGAGGCTGTCAGTTGTCGTTAATGGTCAATGTTGAAGGTCTCGACGGCAAAGCTATGTTTAACGCCTTAGAAGAAAATGGCGTAACTACTGACTGGCGTGAACCTAATGTAATTCGCGTTGCTCCTGTGCCACTTTATAATCAATACCAAGATATTTACCACTTTGTCCGAATTTTAAAGGAGTGTTTGCAATGAACAAAATCCCTTTAACGAAACCCGCCAGTGAAACCCAAATAACCATAGCAGGCGCAGGCCCTGTTGGCGCGCTTTTAGCGGTAATATTAGGACGTAAAGGTTATAACATTAACTTACTAGAATCTCGGCCAGACTCTCGCCAGCATGATATTTATCAAGGTAAGTCGATTAATATCGCACTCTCTGATCGTGGCTGGTTGGCCCTAGAGTCTGTCGGTATTGCTGAACAAGTTCGCCAAGCAGCTATTCCCATGAAGAAACGTGTTATGCATGCTGTTGACGGCACGATCACCGAACAAGCTTACGGCAAAGACGATCAAGCTATTTGGTCGGTTTCCCGTGCAGGTATTAATGAACAGTTATTAGATTTAGCAGAAAAAGAAGCGAGTGTAGAATTACACTTTGAAAAAAGACTTACTCATGTCGACTTTAATACCGCATGTGCTTCTTTCAGTTTTGATTTGCCACAGAGCAAAGGTCATATAGAGGTTGACGCTGATTATATTTTTGGCGCAGATGGTGCCTTTTCAAAAGTGCGTCGTCTTGCGCAAGAAACACCTCGCTTTAGTTATAGTCAGTCATTTATGCCGCAGTCTTATATTGAACTATCTATCCCTGCCAATGAAAACGAAACGGGTGATGCACGCTTTAAGATGGAAAAAGAAGCTTTACATATTTGGCCAAGAAAAAACTTTATGCTGATCGCCCTGCCAAATCCTGATGGTACCTTCACTTGTACATTATTTCTAAATTATGAAAGTGAAAGTGACAATGATCACTCATTCAATAATTTACAAGATCGTAATAGCGTGGTTAATTTTTTCAATGATAACTTCGCCGATGCCATGCCATTATTAGAAAACCCTATTGATGACTTTATGGAAAAGTCAGCTAACCCGCTATTTTTGGTTAATGTCGATCCTTGGGTGATCAATAATAAGGTCGCACTTATCGGTGATGCAGCCCATGCAATGGTGCCTTTTTATGGCCAGGGTATGAACTGTGGTTTCGAAGATTGCCGAGAGCTCGGTGAGCTTATTGATGAATATGAAGGTGAGTGGCCCGAAATCTTCCCTGCTTATCAAAAACAGCGAAAAATTAATGCTGATGCAATAACTGAATTAGCCAGACGTAACTTTATTGAAATGAGTGAGTTATCTGCTGACAGTAACTTTCAATTGCAGAAAAAAATTGAAGCAAAGTTTCATCAACTCCATCCAGAGCTTTGGGTACCACTTTATTCTATGGTGACTTTTTGTCCGCATTTACCATATTCACAAGCGCTACAAATTGGTGAACAACAAAAAATAATTATGTCACAAATAATGCAAATCCCAGATATTGCTAACTGTTGGCAAGACGACTTTATTTATCTCAAATTACAACAATTAGTCCATAACCACTTTAAAAAAGAGGAAGACAAAAATGTCTAATACCGGCTGTCCTTTTAGTGGCACTCCTGAAAACAAAAGAGAACTAGAGCAAGATATTCATACCGACTTTAAAGATGATATGTCATACGGCGATTATTTGAAACTCGACCAAATATTATCAGCACAGCAACCCTTATCAAACGAACATGATGAAATGTTGTTTATTATTATTCATCAAAGCAGTGAGCTTTGGTTAAAACTTGCCGGACATGAGCTAGCAAAAGCGGTGCAATGTTTACGTGACAATGATTTTGGCCCTGCGTTTAAAGTTATCGCCCGTGTTAAACAAATATTCATACAACTCACCCAATCATGGAATATTTTATCAACACTGACTCCTGTTGATTACTTAAAGTTTCGTGATGACTTAGGCCGTTCATCGGGCTTTCAGTCACACGGTTATCGTAAACTTGAATTCCTTTTGGGTAATAAAAATAGCGATATGCTCAAGTTGCATAAAAACGATAATGAAGCCCACCAAGAATTGGAATTATTACTGAATAGCCCAAGTTTATATGACGAAGTGATTATCGCATTAGTGAAGGCAGGCTTTAGCATTGACGATTGCGTACTTAATAGGGATGTCACTCAAGCCTATCAAAGCAATGATAGTGTCGTTAAAGCATGGTTGGCGGTATACCAGCAACCTGAGAAGTATTTTGAGTTATACGAATTAGCTGAAAAGCTCGTTGATATTGAAGACTCTTTTCAGCAGTGGCGTTTCAAACACATGTATACCGTGCAAAGAATTATTGGATATAAAGCCGGCACAGGGGGCTCTTCTGGGGTTAGTTTTTTAAAAAAAGCACTTGATGTCAGTTTTTTCCCTGAGCTATTTGAAGTTAGAACACATCTGTAATATATAATGACTGAGCAGAATTTAATAACGGCAATATCCCTGTTATTAGATTCTGTTAGACCTATCAAACAATTCTACCACCTGTATTCTCCTGCAATTACCTCTGTTCTGTAAACCTGCAAAAACCATAAAGTTTGACGTTAAACAATCAAAAGTAGAGGTAAATCAATAAAAGTAAAACGCACACACTCTATACTCATGCTATTAATTTTTGAATACTCTTGTTTTAAATCAATTTAATATCATTGAGAATTGTTTTTATTTATCTATGTATTATTTTAAAGAACAGGAGCAATAAATTACAAGGTTTATTAATAGTATGAAATTTGAAAATATCTCATTCAAGAAAAAAATATTTATTTTATTAGCCGTTCCTTTGTTAGGATTTTTATTTTCTAGTGTTTCATCAATATTTAGCAGTATTGCAAAAACTCAAGAAATGAATCAACTTCACCGTGCCACTAAACTTTCTACGGTATATAGTGACCTAGTTCATGAGCTACAAAAAGAACGCGGTATGACCGCAGGTTTTTTGGGCTCTAAAGGAACAAAATTTTCGAATAACCTTACTGCTCAACGAGGGAATACTGACGATAAGAATGCCGTCAGAAACGGCTATTGGCGAGACAATACTTTTGAGTATGCAAAAATAAGAAGACTTAACCGCGAAATTAACGATCAATTAAGCCAATTAAATAATATCAGAAGCCAGGTAGACCAGCTGTCTATTTCGACTGCAAAAGCGATAGCATTTTATACCGAGACCAATAAATTATTGTTAAGTATCTCAACGCTTATTTCAGAAATAAGTACCGATTCTATGGTGTCTAAAGAAGTTGTTGCCTATTACAACTTTATTCAAGGAAAAGAGCGTGCGGGTATCGAACGAGCTGTTTTAAGTAACGCTTTTAGTGCCAATATATTTAACGATGGTATGCTTATTAAATTTATTGAGCTAGTTTCTGAACAGAATACTTATATGTCTAGCTTTACTGCTTTTGCTAATGCCAAAAACAAATCGTTTTATCAACAAAAAATAAGTAACCCAGCAGTAAATGAAGTTTTACGGTTAAGACAAATAGCCTTGAATAAATCGACTGAGGGGAATTTTGGTATTGAAGCAAACCATTGGTTTGAACAATCAACAAAACGTATTGGACTGTTTAAAGAGACTGAAACACAACTGAGTAATAACTTACTGACTTTAGTAAAAAGTAAAAATGATACTGCTTTTACCTCTATGATACTTAACAGCGTTATTAGTAGTGTGCTTATTATTATTTCATTAATGTTAAGTGCTTATATTATTAAAGAATTAAGTATGCAGGTGGAAAACCTCACCTTCGTGATGAACAAGGTTAGAAATGAAGATGATCTAACCATAAGAGCCAGCCATATTTGCGAGAGCGAAATGGGGCAAATTGCATTATCCCTTAATTTAACGTTAGAAAAATTTTCAGGAGCTATGGATGAGATATCAACATCAAGCACCACTTTAGCCGCTGCCGCAGAAGAAACCTCACAAACTTGCGAGCATAACTCTGAATCAATGCTTGAACAGCAAAATGAAATAGCGCTTATTGCTACTGCAATTGAAGAGTTATCGGCAACCGTAAAAGAAGTGGCGGGTAATACACAGCTTGCCGCAGATTCAGCAAAAGATGCAGATGACCAAGCGCAAAATGGTTTAGATGTTGTACAAAAATCGTATCACTCTATTGAGAAATTAGCGGGTGAAATAGCTAATTTAGCAACCAGAATAACAAGCTTGCATGAAAGTAGTAACAACATAACCAATGTAGTCGATGTTATTAAATCCGTGGCCGAACAAACAAATTTACTTGCTTTAAATGCTGCTATAGAGGCAGCAAGAGCGGGTGAACAAGGTCGAGGTTTTGCGGTAGTGGCTGATGAAGTTCGTACTTTAGCTCAACGTACTCAAGAGTCTACCAGTGAAATAGAAAGCTTTATCTCCTCATTGCAATCAGATGCAAATGCCGCTTTTAGTGTTATCGAAACGAGTCAAAGTATGGCACAGGACGCTGTGGCTAACTCCAAAGATGTTGAAGACACTTTAAGTGGTATAACAACGTCTGTCAGTAATATATTTGCAATGACAGAACAAGTCGCTACTGCTGTTGAAGAACAAGCCATGGTCACTCAAGATTTAGCAAAAAATGTTGTTAGTGTTGAACAAAAATCAATGGAGACAACCACAGGGGCAACGCAAATAGCTTCGACTGCAAGAGAACAAGCTAATTTATCGACGACCTTACAGGATATATCCCTTGCTTTTAAAATTTAAAACTAGGTATCACTAAAAAAAATGCACTCAATAATTGAGTGCATTTTTAGTTTATGAAAGAGCAACTACATTTTAATTTTTGACTGAGTTTATTTCTAATGCTTTGTTGCCACTTTTTTCACGTTTTTTACGTGATTTCTCTGACTTCAATTTCATCTGCTGTTTTTGCAATGATGAAATATCTTTAGGCATAGGTTTACGAGGCATGCGTTCGTCAGCCATTGCCGCTTTATATAAAAATCCAGCAAGTATAACTGATGCCTGTTTTAAATCGGCTTCTACAACATGGTCAATCGAATCAATGTGGGTATGATGCAAACGAGAGCCATAATCAAGTTTGTCTTGAATAAATTGAAAGCCTGGTAACCCTAGATCATCAAAAGATTCATGATCTGTACCACCGGTACTTTTGTTAGTTACCGTTCCTGTACTCAAATCTGAGTATGGGCTAAACCAGCTACTGAGAATTGGTTTCGCCGCAACATTACCTTCGGTGTAAATACCTCTGAAGCGGCCACTGCCATTATCCATATTAAAATAGACTGAAAATTTATCATGAGCGGCTTTAGTTTCAATTGGCCAACCTTGATCTTTCCATAAGTAACTTGGCAACGCTCGTTCATTCTTATCACTAGGTTTAGGGCGAGTAGCAAAATGTTCATCAACATAGGAAGATGAACCAAATAACCCTTGTTCTTCTCCAGACCACAACGCTATTCGTATAGTACGCTTAGGTTTAAAGTTTAACGCTTGAAGAATACGAACAGCTTCCATCGAAACAGCAACACCTGCGCCATTATCTACAGCGCCGTCGCTTGCATGCCAAGAATCTAAATGACCACCAACCATCACTATTTCAGGATTTTCATCGGTTCCTGGAATTTCTGCAATGGTATTATAAGCATTACGGTCTTTGTCATGAAAACGAGCATCAATATTGATAGACAATTTAGGTGCTTTTCCATTATCGATCATGCGAGATAATGAGTTGTAATGTTCAGCTTCAATAATAAGTGCTGGCACTGGAAAGGTTTTTCCTACACGATGATCGCTACCAAAGACGTTAATCAAACCACCCTGTCGCCAACTACGATAAATAACCCCAGCAACTTTCTCTTCTTTTAAAAATGACCTTAACGCAGTACGGAAATTATAACGCTGCATTGCGCTATCTCTTCGGTCAGGAGTGACCCAAGGAGAGTGGCTTGGAGCACGCATAACATCAAAGTCTTTTAACTTTGATAGTTCTCCAGAATCATAGCGTTTGAATACACTGTTCTCAGGCTCATCAATATTCTTGCCTCCGCCCATCATAATAATTTTGTCTTTGAGCTTACCTCTGTACTGTGCTAAATCTGCAATTGAAGAAGCATCAAAAATAACAACGTCACCTTGTACTTCACCTTTAGTGCCAGGGGTCCAAGCAACAGGGATCCCGTGTAAAGAAACTTCACGTGGACTCAAAACATCAATTGATGCCGAGTCATGTGACCAACCACGGCCAAACTCGAAAGGGTCTAAGTAAGCATTTTTTAGTCCCCAAGCTTTAAGTTTTTCTAAGGTCCAATCATTGGCTTTTTTCATCTGAGGAGAGCCGGATAAACGTGGACCTATTTCGTCGGTTAGTTGCTCTAATGTATGCATAACCTCAGAATTATAAAAGCCTTCAGCTCTTATTTTGTTGGCCATGTCTAAATCATCACTGGCATAAGCCGTTGATAATGAAAGACACAATAATGATAGTCCTATTTTTTTCATTGTTATTTCCCTGATTATAATTTTTATTTTAACTTCGTAATTTATTACATAATAATAAATATTAACAGTGAGAAACGGTGAACTTCCACAAAAAAGCGATCACTGACAAGTTAGCCAAACTGAGTATTTGAAAAGTTACGTAAAGCATATTTATCTTTAATTGCAAAACAAACTGATCGGACCATTGTACAATTAGCTAAAAATATTTAGAATCAAATGAGAAAACTTACACAATTTCTACTAATGTAAGTAGTAACAAAGTATTAAAATCTAATTATCACTATATAAAAATAAAACATCGCACTCTTGGGAGAGAAGATATGAGTAATTTTAAAAACTCTGCTTTAGTAACAGCAATAAAACTTGCTGTATTAACATCGTCAGTGGGTTATTCAGCTGTTAGCTTCGCTGAAGAAGAAAAAATTGTCGGCTTAGAAGTTATTGAAGTAACAGCACGTAAGCGCGTAGAAAATGTTCAAGAAGTTCCTGTAGCCGTTAGTGCTCTTCAAGGGGAAAAATTAAGTGTTTTGAACTCTGCTGCAATGGATATTCGCTTCCTGAATGCAAGAGTACCAAGCCTTTCAGTTGAGTCTTCGTTTGGCCGTACTTTTCCTCGCTTTTATATGCGAGGTTTAGGCAACTCAGATTTTGATTTAAATGCCTCACAACCCGTTTCTTTAGTGGTTGATGAAGTTGTGCAAGAGAATCCTATATTAAAAGGTTTTCCCGTTTTTGATATTGGCCGTGTTGAAGCATTACGAGGACCACAAGGGACATTATTTGGTCGCAATACTCCAGCTGGCTTGATTAAGTTTGAATCGGTAAAACCGTCACAAGACTTTGATGGTTTTGCTTCATTATCATATGGCAGTAAAAATACTGCAGATATGCGTGTTGCTGTTGGCGGTGGTTTAACAGATAAATTATCTGCACGAGTTTCTTTACTTAATCAAACGAGAGATGACTACATAAACAACAAAGCGCCGGGCTTCGAACAAGATGAAGTTTTAGGTGGTTACACAGACAAAGCCGCTCGTATTCAGTTTTTATACGAAGGCGATGATTTTAATGCCTTATTAAATTATCACATGCGTGATTTAGACGGCAAGCCTGTTGCTTTTTATGCCAATGCCTTTAAACCAGCAAGCAATGAATTGGTCAGTGATTTCGAGCGAGATACCGTTTATCATGATTCCGCAGCTAGAGCGACCCAGCAGGTAGAAACTGAAGGGGCAAGCTTAAAGCTAAACTTTGAATTAGGTGATTATACCTTAACCTCGATTACTGGCTTTGAAACGGCTGAGCTTTATTCACGTGCTGATGTCGACGGTGGTTATGGCGCAGTTTACGCTGAGCCTTCAGGCCCAGGGTTGATCATGCTAGATTCTGAAACAGCTGATGCTATTCCAGATCATGAACAATTCACCCAAGAAATTCGTTTAGCCAGTAATTTTACTGGTGATTTTAACTATCAAGTGGGTGCATTTTATTTTAGTGAAGATTTAACCATTGAAAGTTTCGCTTTTGACCCACTCTTTAGTAACGGGGCGCAAACAGGTTATGTCATTCAAGAACAAGAAACAACAGCTTGGGCAGTTTTTGGCTCTGCAGATTATGACTTTAATGATAAAACATCAATAACGGTTGGCTTACGTTACTCAGATGATGATAAAGATTATAGCAACCAGAGAACTAAGTCTCCGTTATCTTGGTTAGGGTTTCCTGATGAAGCAGCTGGTGCAGTTAACCCGAGTGATACACATGTCAGTTGGGATGTAAGTATAGTACACAAGTATGAAGACGATATTAACCTATATGCACGTATTGCTGACACTTTTAGAGCGCCAAGTATTCAAGGGCGTTCTTTATTTGCTTTTGGTGACGGTATTTCGGTTGCTGAATCAGAGAGTATTTTGTCACTTGAAGCTGGCATTAAATCAGACATTTTAGATGGTTATGGCCGAATTAATGCTTCGGTCTTTTATTTCACTATGGACGATCAACAATTAACCTCTGTAGGTGGTGGTGGTAATACTGCAAGCTTACTTAATGCCGAAGAAACCACTGGTTATGGTCTTGAAATTGATTCCGAATTTATGCTCTCAGATAACTGGTGGGTTACCGCAAGTGTGAGCTACAACAATACTGAAATCAATGATAGTGATTTAGCCGTTGCTGCTTGTAAATTATGCTCTATTGAAGACGATTTCTACACTGATGAATTTGGTAATAAGTTTGCACAGATTAACGGAAATGGTTTACCACATGCACCAGAGTGGATTTTTAACTTCACTGCCCGTTATTCACGTGAAATTGGTGATGGTGAATTCTATGCTTATACCGATTGGTCTTACCGTGACGACATTAATTTCTTTTTATATGAGTCAAAAGAGTTCAATGGAAAGTCTTTATTCGAGGGTGGTGCTCGCACAGGATACACGTGGGACGGCGATGATACAGAATATGAAGTAGCATTATTTGTTCGTAATATCACTGACGAACAAATTGCAATTGGCGCTGTAGACTTTAGTAATAATACTGCCATTGTTAATGAAGAACGCTTTTTCGGTGCTGAATTCAAAGTAAGTTTTTACTAAAACAGGCTATTAAACAACAGCAAAAATGGCGACTAATTAGTCGTCATTTTATACCATTCTTAAACCATTTTAAAAGCCATTCCAACGACGTAAAAATATTCATAAATGATGAAATAATAAATCAAAAATCAAAAATCGAGTTTAAATAACAATTCAGCCAAGTCTGGTTGCCATTGAAAGTCTTTTAATTTAATTCGTTGGCCAATGACAACGACTTGTTCATCTTGTAACAAACATCTTTGCTTGGCAAAATACTCACTCTCCGTAGGAAATGAAATTTTTCCTTGAGAATTTATCACTCGATACCAAGGAACAACCTTACCTTGATAGCCATTGTTAGGAACTTTACCTAAAGCTTTACCCACCAAACGAGCTTTACCGGGTAACCCTGCAAGGTCAGCTATTTGTCCATAACAAGCAACCTTTCCATACGGAATGGCCTGTACTGTTTTCCAAATTTTGATGTAATTAGGCTTAAAGGTTTTATCAACTTCTTGAGCGATTACCAAGGCAAGACTTCTCCATTTGAATGTCTAAATACTCCACTGTCTTTCATGGTAAGTTCATTAATTAAGCTAACAATTCTTCCTGCAGATTCATCTGCGCTAATATCACCACCATGATTTACCATATCCGTTTGTACATAACCTGGATGATAAATGCCAACGGCTACATCTTGACTTGACAAATCTTTACTCAGCGACATTGAAGCTGCGTTTAGTGCGGCTTTAGACATACGATAACCATATCGTCCACCTGAACCATTATCACTAATAGATCCCATTCTAGAGGTGATCATGGCCACTTTACCATCAGGGTTCAAATTGCTTTGTAATGCATTAACAATACGCAGCGGGGCTAACGCATTAACTTCAAATTGCTCCCGTATAGTTTCAATATTCATATCAATCAGGCTTTCATCTCGTAAAATACCCGCGTTACATACAAGCACATCAATGCCAATGCCGCTTAGTGACTTAGTCATATTTTTAATCCCTAAGTCTGTTGCAACGTCAATATCTACGATCACATGCACAGCAAGTTCATTTAACTCTGCTGATCTTTGTCGACATAAGGCATAAACATTATCCCCCTGTGCTTGGAATTTTTTTGTCATCGCTAAACCAATACCTCGGTTTGCCCCAGTGATCACTATATTTTTGCTCATGGTTTTTCCCTTTTATATAAAATAAACTCTCTTTTATAATCTTTAAAAGTCTAGCTAAAAGTAGTGTTATTGATATGATGGCAAATCACAATTTATCAACAATTAAAATAATTTAAGGAAAATAATGGACTTATCCGTCATCACCAGCAATAACTTACAATTCTCCACAGACCGTTTGTCTATAACACTTATGAATGACAGTCATTGGCCTGACTTTCAGCGAATCCAAGCCGACCGTGAAATAATGAAATATATTGGTCCTATTTTACCCCTAGACGAATTAAAAACTAAATTTTTGGATCGAATTCGACCTTTTACTCAAGAAGAAGGTCATTGGTTAACCTTAGCAATACATCATAAAATAACACATGAATTTATTGGCAGTGTGGGTTTTAAAATTGACAGTCTTAACGATCAACGTGCAGAAATTGGATACCTAGTATTACCTCAATATGGCGGTCAGGGATTTACAACAGAAGCTTGCAAGGTGTTGAATCGATTTATTTTTGAAGAGATAAAAGTACGAAAAATTGTTGCCCACTGCACCACAGTTAATACAGGTAGCTGGAAAGTAATGGAAAAAATAGGTTTATTACGTGAAGGTGAGCTTAAAATGGATTTTTGCTTGAATGATCATTGGTATAACGGATATTGCTATGGTTTGGTAAATCCGCTTTATTGCTAAAGTATAATTCTCATAAAATGATAACTTCGGTATAAAGATAACATATAAAGTAAAAAGGTTATTTTAATCATCAATTAAAATAACCTTTTTTAATATCACCGTTAATTATTAAAAATTAACCGCCACATTTTTTAGCTTTGCTTTTACCTTCGCCACATTTACCTTTCTTGGCTTTTTTACCTTCGCCACATTTTCCTTCGCCACATTTACCTTTCTTGGCTTTTTTACCTTCACCACATTTTCCTTCGCCACATTTACCTTTCTTGGCTTTTTTACCTTCGCCACATTTTCCTTCGCCGCATTTACCTTTCTTGGCCATTTTGCCTTCGCCACACTTAGCTTTGTCGGCTTTTTTACCTTCGCCACATTTGCCATTGGCATCTGCTGCAACAATAGTCGTTATACTTTGCGCTTCAAAAGGGTTAGTCTCCGCTTTTGCTGGTGTTGATACAGCAAGCGTTAATGCAAAAAGGCCCAATAGAGCTGTCATTGATGATTTTTTTAAAAGTTTCATTATGTTTTCCTTTTATTTTATAATTATGGCACTACATACGTAAGCTAAGAACAAAGACCCTTGGGGCAATAAATAAATTTCAATAACATTGAAAAAAACACTATTGTTTCAAAATAAACTTATTAGATCCTTATCGAGGTTACCCGTAGATTTATGAAGACTCAAGTAAAAAAAGTGGTTTTAGCACCAATGGAAGGTGTTGCCGACGCATTAATGCGCCACTTACTTACCTCAGTAAATAACTATGACTTTTGTATTACTGAGTTCTTACGAATTGTTGACCAACTCCTGCCAGAGAGATGTTTTTACAAAGTTTGCCCTGAATTGACGCAACAAGGATACACGCAGTCAAAAACGCCACTGAGAATGCAGTTACTGGGTCAAGAGCCCAATTGGATGGCAGAAAATGCCGTACGCGCAATTGAACTCGGTTCTCATGGTGTAGATTTGAATTTTGGTTGCCCAGCAAAAACGGTCAATAAAAATCGTGGTGGTGCGGTACTATTAAAATCCCCTGAAGATATTTATCGCATTGTCTCAAAAGTAAAAGAGGCATTAGGTAATGATGTCGTACTTTCCGCTAAAATCCGCTTAGGTTTTGACGATGCTTCGTTACTAGATGAAATAGTTAGCGCTATAACATCAGCAAATGCAGATCAACTTACCATACATGCTAGAACAAAAGCTGATGGATATCGTCCTCCTGCATATTGGCATTTTATCGGCGATATTGTAAAAAAATACCCGATTGAGATTTTCGCTAATGGTGAAATTTGGAGTTTAGCAGACGCCAATCGTTGTATAGCCGAAAGTTTGACCCAAAATTTAATGTTAGGTCGCGGCGCACTCGCCTTGCCTAATTTAGCCGCTGTTATTAAAGGCGAGCAACAATCAATGCCTTGGGTTCAGCTTTGTTCATTACTTCGAAAATACAGTGAACTTGAATTAACTGGTGATAAAAGCTTCTATTTTTCAAGCCGTTTAAAGCAATGGTTGAGATATTTAAAAATACAATACCCACAAGCACAGCAGTTATTTAATGACATAAAAGTATTAAAAGACAAAGAGCAAATTTTAGCGTTATTAGATAAATCGTCAACAAACGAGTCCACTAATGTTATAAAAACGTAAATTTATTTCGAAGCTTGTCGGTAAATCTCATACCACTTCAATTAATAGTGCTTTAAAATACAGCATTGTTTTCTATCTGATACTGCTATGAAAAACTACTTATCATCACTATTTATTACGCTTACTTTCACTATGATAACGGTGCTTTATTCGGCTCATTGTTATGCAGAGCAAGCCAACATTGCTTATGAAAAGGCCTTAAGTTTTTTGCAACAAGGAAAACTAGATGAGGCAGAAATATCGGTAAAAAATAGCATTGTACAGCGTCCAAATTACTTGCCTGCAAGGTTATTGCTTGGCGATATTCTATTGCAAAAAGGTCAACCACAATCCGCTGAAAAAGAGTTAACAATAGCGCTGACATTGCAGGCTGATAGTTTCACCGTCGTTATTCCGCTGGTAGAAGCAAAATTATTTTTATACAAACACCAAGAAGCGCTTACCCTTTTAAATGAACACCCACAGTTGGCAACAGAGCGGAAATATTTTTTACTGCAAGGTAATGCCCATAAAGCCTTAACGCAATATAAAGAGGCTAAAAAGTCTTATCAACAATCACTGTACATTCATGAAGAAACAATAGCTTTATTTACCGCTATGGCTGATTTAGCCTTCAAGCAAGGAGAATTGCCTCAAGCATTAGATTATGTCAATCAAGCACTTTTAATTCCCCCTAGATTAACTGATAGCCAACAACAAAAACAATACCAAGGCTCTAAAATACTGAAAGCTGAAATATTAAAAACGCACAAAGAGTTTGATCAAGCTACTTTAATATACAATAGTATTTTGCAAGAAGAAGCCACTAACAAGCAGGCTTTATTTGGTAAGGCAAGTATTTTTCTAGAACAAAACAAGCTCAATGACGCCTTACTTTTCACTCTAATGCTACGTGAGAATCACCCAAATGATCCTTATGTTAAACTTCTTCACTCATCTATTTTGGCTTTGCAAGGAAATGGTAAAAAAGCTCGAACCTTACTACGAGACATTCAACAGCAATTTCTTAACTTATCAACCGAACAACGCCATGAACCCGAAGTACTATTACTATCAGGAAATGTGGATTTTCTTAATAAGAGTTATTTCCAAGCGAAACAAAAGTTCACTGAATATATTAATGAATATGGTGAAGACGCCACAATCCGCCGTAATTTATCAACGATAGCGCTAAGAAATAATAAGTTTGATATTGCTCAACAACATATAGAAATAGCACTACAGCTGAAACCAAACTCAACGGACATTACGCTGTTAGCCAGCTACGTTTATCAAAAGCAGCTGGCTGCAAATGAATTTTTAAATTTTTTAGCCGATAGCCATATAAAGTTTCCTGATAATGTTCTACTTCGAGATCAATATATTAATGCTTTAGTGGGCGAAGGTTTATATGAAAAAGCGGAACTCATGCTCAATGGAATTAGCGGCAATACCACCATCGCAAGTAAGACACTTTTAGGCTTTTTACAATTACAAGCGGGAAAATTAGAACAGGCAACAATAACAACGCAAAAATTACTTAACCAATACCCCAATAAAATTGAAATTTTGCAACTGGCCGCTGAATTATCCTTGAAGCTAGGTAAACCGATTGATGCAAAAAAATTATTGTCACAATGTCTGGTATTAGATGAAAAGTTTCGTCCTGCACTTCTTTCTTTAGCAGGTATTAGCTTAAATGAAAATAAGCTAGAACAAACAGAACAACACTACCAACAGTTATTAACGTTTTATCCAAATGATAGCCACGCATTGCAGCTTTATGCTGACTTAGCGATTAAACAGCAACAGTATTATTTGGCGATAAAGTTACTAACTGCAATTAATAAGTCCCACCCATCTTACTTATACACTCAAAAAGCATTGTTATCGCTATACATGAAAACAAACCAATCACCTCAAGCTAAAGACTTAATTACACAATTACAAAAGGTTGATGCCTTCGATCAAGAACTATTACTCACAAAAAGTAAACTACAAAAAAAACAGGGACAATTTGCTGCTGCCGGTAAAACCCTAAAAATACTTTTTGGCTTAATCTATGATGAAGTCATCAAAATTGAACGTATTACTTTATTACAACTTGATCTTGATGATACTGAATCAGCGAAAAGAAGTATTGACCGTATTGCTCAACTGACAAATAACAATGTGCCATATTACGTTCAAGCGCGATATGCGCTAGCAATAAAAGACTTACCAAAAGCTAAGACACTCATTAAGAGTCAATTAGCTAACAATGAAGATACATTAAAATGGCAAGAGCTTAATGTTTATTACGCTTTAGCGAATAACGAATCAGTAAAAGCAATCAAGCAGTTACAACCGCTGTTTGAAAAACATAAGCAACGTAGTCACCTTCAGTTGCTGAGTCAACTGTATGTTCAATCAAAGCAAGTCGATAAGGTCATATCACTTTTATCGAGTTGGGTAAAAGAACAAAAGCATGACTCTTGGGCCTTTTCTCAACTGGCAAATATCGCTGAGCAAACGAATAACCCTACATTAGCCATTAAAACCTATGAGGCCTTTCCTTATCTTGAGCAACAGCCTATTTTTCTCAATAACTTAGCAAATTTATATCAAGAAACGGATAAAAACAAAGCGCTTATTTATGCCCGTAATGCTTATAAATTATTACCAGAATTTGCGCCTATAAATGATACTTTAGGCTGGTTATTGGTATTAAATGAGAAAAATCAACAAGGATTAAGCTATTTACGAGAAGCTGTTGCCCGAGATGCTAAAAGTGCGATTTATCATTACCACTTAGCTTATACTCTTGCAAAACTTAATCGTATGGCATTGGCAAAGGTTTCTTTATTGCAAGCCCAAGGTATTGATATAAATCATCCGTTAAATAAACAAGTTAAAGAACTTTTATCCGTAAGTAATCAGTAAACACCCGTTAGGTGATGCGGTATAAACTGCCGTATCACAAGTATCAAATCTCATATTCGTGACTTTCAATTTTAGTGTTAGCAAACTGAAAATATCTCATCGACAAATAAATATAAAATCAAAGCGTTCCATTTGTCTGTATATATATTCCACTTTATCAATAACTTCAACTGTAAATATTGTTCGTAAATTATACATTACAGTTGCTACTCTATTTTCATTAAAAATGATTCCTTCAAATTAAGACAGCGCTGTCACACTTGTAACCTTAATGTTAATATCCCCATCCAAATTACATCATCAACTCCATTTTAAGGAATTTCAATGCGTACTCTAGCTTTGATCGCAACGTTATTTATAAGCTTTTCAAGCTTCGCTGATTCTATCGACCTAGGTCAAGCCAGCAAATATAATGCTTTTGTTAAGAATAACTACTCAGTTAATTCCTCTGATGTTCAAGGACGTGTCGCTGTTGGTGGTGACTTAAATGTAACATCCGAGAATCAACAAGCAGGTTATGAAGTTGGTAACAAAATCATTGATTTTAATATGGGCGATGGTCCAAGCCTTGTTGTTGGTGGAGACATTAATAAAACAGGTGAAGGACATTTTAATATTTATCAAACAGCGACCGTACCTGTTATGGGCGATGTTGTTTTAGGAGGCACTATTAATGGTACGACCGTTGATTATAAGACCGCTCAAGAAAACTCTGCTAACCTGCCTGTTGACTTCACTAACGCATTTTCACATTTAGAAAGCTTATCTAAAAACTTATCAGAACGAACGGCTATACCTACTGCAGTTCATCTCCAAGATAACTATTTAATTTTTCAAGCTTCATCAAATGTTATACCTGATGACAACGTGTATGTGTTTAACATTGATCAAAGTCAACTAAAGAATCAATGGGGAACAAAACGAACAGACTGGTTTGTTGATGCATCGTCGATGGCTGATAATGCGACAGTGATTTTTAATGTAGCTAACTCTGAAAGCGACACTGTTGATTTTACTCAATCAAATATATTTTTTGAACGCGATAATATTACTCGTCAAGATCCATTGAGCGCTTACTTTAATAAAGAGTCAGCTAATAATGTTCCGCCGGTTCAAGTACTTTATAACTTTTATGGTGCTAGCCAATTAAACCTTGATAGCGACTTATATGGTAGTGTACTTGCTCCAACCGCTGATATAATAGCGAATAGCTCACACATATATGGCCAAGTTATCGGTAAGTCTTGGGAAGGTAATATGCAAATAAACTACAACCCGTTTGCCCCTGTAGGTACACCGACGCCAGTACCAGAGCCAAGTACTTTTATTATCTTTGCACTTGCCTTTGTCGTAATGGTTTCGCGTAATAAATTATCAACACTGACTGCAAAAATTAAGCTTAATAACAAAGCAGTTTGTTTAGCTTAGTTCATCACAAGTCTCTTTATAACCTCAGTTACGATTTATGAAAATGCCAGACTTTATCGTCTGGCATTTTTCCCCATAAAGCTATTCACGTTTTTAAACCACGTTTATTTTCTGCCCTTCCCCCCACCATCTTCTTCTTGTTGTTTTTTAATGGCTCGTTTTTCTGAAACCACCATTGCAATCGCTTTTTCGACAAAGGGATCTGGTGAGAACATCTGCACTAACACAGCAAAAGCGATAGCAATACCACGTCGCTTGTTAGCCAGTTTCATTAATATTACTGCAATTACTGACAACCCCGTAAAGACAAACCAAGGCGCTAGCGCCAAATAAAAATCATAAGAATAAAAATCAACCATAAAAATAACTCCATACTTATCCCACATACCTTCCGGAATAAGACTACAAAAACGATTCAGCCAATATGGCTGAGCTTAAGAATGTTAACTAAGGTGTTTTTTGAGGTGAACTAGTTGATTTTCGGCTTGATGAGAAACTCTTTTGAACAATAGCTTTTGGGGCTTGCTGCTAAAAGTAAGCATAGTCATGATTTGATGTTGATACTCTTGTTTAATAAGAGTGGCAGTTAATTTACCTAATAGCCCTTTCGATAAGCCGTGCGAACAAACAAAACTCGCTAGGTATAACTGTTGTTTGTAGATGTCATTTTTCGATAATTGAAAATGAACCTTTGCAGAGAGTGTATTTAATGAGGCACAAGTAGGCGTCTGACGATATTCTACATGTTGAATGTCACTATTAATGACCGAAGATAATGGAACGGCTAATGCTGAGTTTACGGATAAAACAGCGCTGAGTAATAGGATAAATTTTAGAATAAAATGTTTCAATTTACCTCCATCACCTAGTAGTTAGACCTAATTAATAATTGATATGGGACTGCTGATGTCGTTTTTCAAGAAAAGAGCTATCTAATGATAGCTCTTTTCATTTAAATACTACTCGTAACGTAGTGCATCAATCGGGTCTAAGTTAGCTGCTTTTGCCGCAGGTATAATACCAAATAACAAACCAACGCCGGCACTAAAGCCAAACGATAGCGCAACAGCCCACATTGGAACTTCTGCGGAAGGCAAATCGACCATGCTACTGACCAAAGCTCCAGCCCCATAGCCAATGGCTAAACCAATTAAACCACCGAGTAGACACAAGAATACCGCTTCAATAAGAAACTGCAAAAGTATGTCGACACGCGTTGCACCTAAAGCTTTTTGAATACCTATTTCACGAGTTCGTTCAGTCACAGAAACCAGCATAATATTCATAATGCCAATGCCACCAACCAGTAAAGAAATACCAACAACACCACTGAGTACCATGGTTGTACTTGAAGTGATATTGTTGACTGTATCTAACATTTGCTCTGCGGTACTAATTTTAAAATCGTCACTCGTTTCTTTGGCTAGGTTATGATTTCGGCGTAACAAGTTCTTAATGTGCTGCTTAATGCTTTCTAGTTTACTGGCGTCATCTACTTGCAGCGAAATGCTTATGTCAGGCTCCTCAGCGCCGCCCAATAATGCTCGGGTGGTTGTGTAAGGTAATAGGATAAAGTCATCTTGATCGAAACCGAAAAGTTTGCCACGCTTTTCTAGGACACCAATAACTTTAAACCATTCCCCGCCAATCATAATATACTGGCCAATAGGTGAACCTTTGATCTCTAATTTGTCGA
>Ga0209291_1000915_pt1 | contig 27592 bp, 20 predicted proteins | sample GOMGulsemesocosm_FD_184633 | JGI IMG/M metagenome (GOLD analysis project Ga0209291, IMG submission 184633) | Methane-oxidizing microbial communities from mesocosms in the Gulf of Mexico - GOM9B Gulf of Mexico (SPAdes) (version 2) | ecosystem: Environmental > Aquatic > Marine > Cold seeps...
GATCATAATGCGCTCCTATAATTACATATTCATCTTGTAAAACAGGATCAGTTCCTTGCAACAAACCAATAACATTAAAAGCTTCCTTTCCATTAACATCAAACACATCTCTATAGGTACAATAATAAGGGCCTACTCCATTTGTTTTTAAATAATCAGAGATGTACGTTGCAGCTTTATCAATTCCTTCACTTCCGGTATCACGACCTGCTAAAGCATCGGCAGCTAAATAGGATACAATAGTTTTCATGGCACTTGGAGAAACTTCACTTTCTTTTTTATCAGTTGTTCCTAAATTAACCCCAATAACAGTACTTTTTACACCCTCTCCACCTATACCGTTTGCATCATCTTGTACATTCACTTCAGATTCAGCTCCGTTCCTTCTAGGCTCTCCATCTTTTCCTTTAATTGCAGTACACGCAATAAAGATTAACAATATGCCTAGTCCTATTATTTTTTTAATCATTGATTTATTTTTTTTCTAAAGATAAAAAATCCCACTTCAAAACTGAAACGGGATTTAATATATTTTAAACACTTCAATAAGCGCTGATTTATGTTTGAATGAGATTCCCTTTTTCATGGGAATGACAATTATGCTAACATGGTAACTGGATTTTCAATGAACCCTTTTAGGGTTTGCAAGAATTGGGCTCCAGTAGCTCCATCAACTGTTCTGTGATCACAAGCTAAGGTTAATTTCATTGTATTTCCTACAACTAACTGACCTTCTTTTACAACTGGTTTTTCAACTATTGCTCCTACTGAAAGTATAGCTGAGTTAGGCTGATTGATAATAGATGTAAAACTTTCAATACCAAACATCCCTAAGTTAGAAATAGTAAATGTACTACCATCCATTTCTTGAGGAGTCAATTTCTTTTGTCTTGCTCTAACCGCGTAATCTTTTACTTCAGCACCAATTTGTGGTAATGATTTTTCATTAGTGAATTCCACTACTGGAACTACCAAACCATCTTCAACAGCAACAGCAACTCCAACATGCACATGATGATTCAGTTGAATACGATCATCAAACCATTGTGAGTTTACTTGTGGATGCTGTTTTAATGCCAAAGCAGATGCCTTAACTATAATATCGTTAAATGATATTTTAATATCAGGAAGTGTATTGAACTGCTTTCTGAAAGCAATTGCATTTTCCATATCAAACTCAACATTCAAGTAATAATGTGGTGCAGTAAACTTAGACTCTCCTAACCTACGCGCAATCACTTTACGCATTTGAGAATTGGAAACATCTTCGATTTTCTCTTCTCCAGAAGGCACAAAAACACCTAAACCAGCACCACTTGATGCAGGTTGATAGTTCTCAATATCTTTTTTAATTATTCTTCCATTTTCTCCAGAACCTGAAACTCTATTCAAAGCAATTCCTTTATCTTCAGCCATTTTTTTAGCTAATGGTGAAGCAAATATTCTTTCAGAACTTACTGAAGTTTTCTTTTCAGATTTCTTTTTTTCTGGTTTAGTCGCTGCTACAGCTTTTGGCTTTTCAGTCTTTGCTGTTTCCTTTTTAGGAGCATCATCGACTTTTTTATAGTTTGCTGCAATATCAGCGACATCCGTTCCTTTAGGGCCAATAATAGCTAAAACACTATCAACTGGTGCTGCTTCTCCTTCTTGAAGACCTACATATAGTAAAGTTCCTTCATTAAAAGATTCAAACTCCATTGTAGCTTTATCAGTTTCAATTTCAGCAAGAATATCTCCCTCTTCAACTGCATCACCAACATTCTTTAACCAAGTTGCTACAGTTCCTTCCGTCATCGTATCACTCAAACGAGGCATAGTTACTACTATTACTCCTTCAGGAACACTTGTCGTTTCAGCAGACTCATTAGTACTAGAAGTTTCAGCTACAGCTTTTTCTTCTTTAACCTCTTGAGTCTCTCCTGCTAGTAACGCAGATATATCTTCTCCTTTTTTACCAATAATTGCCAATAAAGAATCAACTGGAGCTGTTTCTCCTTCTTTAACTCCTATGTGCAACAAAGTTCCTTCATTAAATGATTCGAACTCCATTGTAGCTTTGTCAGTTTCAATTTCAGCAAGGATATCTCCTTCTTCAATTCTATCACCAACACTCTTTAACCAAGTTGCTACCACTCCTTCAGTCATGGTATCACTTAAACGGGGCATATTAACTACTATTGCCATGTCTTATAATTTATGAGATATAAACGGATAATCTTCTTGTTCGTAAACCATGTCGTACATTTGTTGTACTTCTGGATAAGCAGACTCTTCAGCAAATTGCTCGCATTCTTTAACCAATGCTTTAACACGCTTATTAATTTCTTCTATTTGATCTTCTGTAGCGTATTTTTTCTCTAAAATAGTAGCCTTAACAGTTGTTATAGGATCTATTTTTTGATATTCTTTTACTTCATCTTTTGTCCTATAATGTTGCGCATCCGACATAGAGTGACCTCTATAACGGTATGTTTTCATTTCTAAAAATGTAGGTCCGTTTCCTGCTCTTGCATGCTCCATAGCAATATCTACTTCTTTTGCTACAGCAATAGGATCCATTCCATCCACAGGACGACAAGGCATTTCATACCCTAATCCTAATTTATATATATCCGTATGGTTCGCTGTACGTTCTACAGAAGTTCCCATTGCGTATCCATTGTTTTCAACAATAAATACTACTGGAAGTTTCCACAACATAGCCATGTTAAATGTTTCATGTAATGATCCCTGACGTGCAGCTCCATCACCAAAATAACATAACGATACAGCACCTGTATTATGATACTTATCTCCAAAAGCCATTCCAGCACCTAAAGGAATTTGCCCCCCAACGATACCATGACCTCCGTAAAATCCTTTTTCTTTAGAAAAAATATGCATCGAACCTCCCATACCTTTGGAAGTACCCGTTACCTTACCATATAATTCCGCCATAACAGCTTTAGGATCTACTCCCATACCTATTGGCTGAACATGATTACGATAAGCTGTAATCATTTTATCTTTAGACAAATCCATGGCATGTAAAGAACCTGCTAAAACAGCTTCTTGACCATTATACAAATGCAAGAAACCTCTTACTTTTTGCTGGATATATACTGCAGCTAATTTATCTTCAAACTTTCTCCAAAACAGCATGTCTTCATACCATTTTAAATAAGTTGCTTTAGTAATTTTTTTCATCTCTTCTAAATTTTGAAGTAGGGTTAATTTTTAATCAGTTAACAAAAATAGTCTTTCAAAATGAATCAAAAAACTCTTTATCAAAAAAAATCAACTATTTGGTAATTTCAAATAATTGATTTTTAAAAATCGAAACATTTAATCACAAAATGATACTATAAATGTGATTTTTTAAACATCAAGGGCAATAAATCTGACAAAGAACCTGATCGCATAACAGCTCCTTCTTCACCCATAAAATACAATTCAATAGGCTCGTTTTGTCTTGTTTCATATTCCGAAATTGATTGCCTACAAGCTCCACATGGAGGAATAGGATCAACCACTTTATGATTTTGAGAGGTGGCTGTAATTGCCATTGTTTTTATTTTTGTATCAGGATACAATGCTCCTACTTGAAAAATCGCAACTCGTTCGGCACATAAACCAGAAGGGTATGCAGCATTTTCTTGATTGGAACCAATTACAACTTTCCCGTTATCTAATAATATGGCAACACCAACATTAAATTTAGAATAGGGGGCATAAGCATTGTTTCTTGCAGAAATAGCAAACTCCATTAGACTAAAAACAGCTGAAGGAAGTTCCGACAGCTGTTCGTATATTTTAAATGTTGCGCTTACAGTAAGCTCTTTCATTTATTTTCTTTTTTAATTATCTTAGTTTCCTCCAAGGTTAAATGATAAAGAGAAACGTAATGTGTTTTCTAATGGACTAGGAACCTTTGAAGCTGATATTAAATACGATATATCTATATCTACAACACTGTACTTAAACCCTGCACCTAGCGCAAAAAACTTTCTTGCTCCTTTAGTTTCATGCTCATTAAAATACCCTAACCTGAAAGCAAATGAATCTTGATACGTATACTCAGCACCTACTGAGTAAGTAAACTCATTTATCTCTTCACTAAATCCACCTGGGGCATCTCCGAATGACTGAAACATTCCTTTAGTAAAATTTACATTAGGATCTTTTCCTTCAACAATATAGTTACTATCCTCACTTATAAGAGTATCCTCACCAGCATCATACTCACCATTCCCTGGACTAATAGTCGTACCATTATCACCGTCATCAATATAGTCTATTTTTGTTCCATACACTGGTGGAGTAGGCACTAATAGTTTTGCTGCTTCCAATGTTACTCCAATTTTGTTTGCTTCATCCAAAACAAAATCAAACCCTCCTCCTAAACGTAATGTAGTAGGTAAAAAGCTCTCGTTTCCATTTTCTTCATATTTAATTTTTGGCCCAATATTTTGTATTGCAAATCCTCCACGCCATTTTCCGTTAAAACTACTATATGCTTTTTCTTTCGATTCGTAATACCCTCCCAAATCAACCGCAAATGAACTTGCTGGTTTAGTAGAAGCCGCAGCAAACTCAACTCCATCTAACTTCAAATCGGAACGTATATATTTTAAACCAACTCCCATTGAAAATTGATCACTCAATTTTAAAGAGTACGCTACGTCTACGGTTAGTTCATTTGGCTTCTGAATTATTGGTTGCTCATTAGGATCACCTGTCTTCCTAAACTCAATTTCTCCCAAACTAAAATACCTAAAACTTGCAGAAACAGCACTTCTATCATCCAACTTGTTATAATAGGTTAGTCCACCTAAAAAGATATCATTTACTAATTCCCTTAAGTATGGTGTGTAGGTCATTGAAAAACCTTGTTCTGATTTACCAAAAGTGTATTTAGCAACATTCCATTGTTGTGAAAACGCATCAGGGGAAGTTGCTACACCTTGATCTCCTAAACCGGCTGCTCGTGCATCTGCTGCTATCACCATAAACGCAGTACCCGTTGTAATAACTCTTGTGTCATTTTGACTAGGCGTTATTTGAGTTACCGTTTGTGCGTTTATTTTTTGACATAAAACAAACACCCCAAGTATTGCTATATATTTTTTCATTGAATTAATTTTTTGCATAATTTTAGCAAATATAATTTTTTATTACAGTATAACAAGTTTTTCATACTTGACTGCTTTTTTATTAGTACTAATAGATTTTACTGTAAGCTTGTACACATACACTCCCTTACCTATTCTATCTCCAAAATCATCTTTCCCATCCCAAGGAAGACCTCTAAATAACGATGCGTTTCCGCCTTTATTGCCTGTAGCTGAATTTCCTTGCAATGTTTTTACCAACTTACCAGAAACAGTATACACCTGAACCATCACTTCTAGTTCCGAGGCACTGTTATGATTAAACCAAAACTCTGTATAACTCACAAATGGGTTTGGATAATTAAGCACTCGCTCTAAAACCAATGCATCATTTTCATTAACAACCAAAAATTGTATTTCGGTTGTACTTGAATTATTATACACATCCCACGCTTTTATATTTAAGGTGTGCAGACCTGGTGTTAAATCCTTATACTGATATTTTACATTTCCTTTGGTGAAATCATCAGGTTCTGTTTCGTAATAATCATTTAAGATTAGCGGATTTGCTTCGTCTCCATCTAAAATTGCAGTAATATCATGCCCTATTCCACTAGCCGTATTAATTCCATTTTCATCTTCTAATTTCAACAACAAGAATGGTGATTGATTTGTCACTCCCCCCGAAACAAAACTTTCATCATTCATGTAAGCTATTATCTTTGGCGGCAAATTATCTGCCGGGGCTGCTGTATTAATTCCTCCTATTTTTATTGTGGTATCTACTCCTGTCTGATTTTCCAACACACCACCTCTCTTTGCATAAAAACTAACTCTACCATCACCTACAGGTATTGAAATGTCTCTAGGAACAACAAAATCAAACTCAAAAACTCCATTAACTATAGACGCTTGCCCCCTAAAAACAATTTCTCCTAATGTCTCATAATTAAGAATCAACAAACCTGCGCCTCCAGTAGTACCATCATTACCTAGAGTAGCACGGTTTTGTTTTTTATCATATATAGTAGTAGAAAGCTTCCCGTTATAATCCGCAATCACCTGATCAGCACCATCTACCACTTCTCCGGTTATAGTTACACGACCCAATGCTTCTAAAGTAGCCACAGAAGGATCACTGATAGACACGCCATTTATTTGGGTTAATTTTATATTTGGTTCTGGAATAGCTAATTTTAATGCTGGATCACCTACATAAAAAACTACTCTTTTTAATGAATTTGTGATATTATTTTTTGTTAATCGTAATGCCTCTGCAATTGACACATAACCCGTATCATTATAATCAAAAAGAAATTTAGACAATTCCTTATTTACCGTTACACCTAAGCTAACAAAAATTTCCCTTGTTGTAGTAACTAGTGAAATTGCACCTCCACCCGAATTCCAATAAGTATACTCTCCTGCAGTTGGTCGATATGGATTATCAAACCTTGTAAACTCACAAGTTACCGTTACAAATAAATTATACCTATATATATTATTAAGTTCTTGCGCATCATTTTTTTGAAACAAGCGCTCATGTGCCAATCCATCTTCCCCTCCATGCCCAAAATAATTAACAACCAAACTCCCTAATTGAATATTATTCAATAACGATGCCGTAGCTTGTGGATACAACTCTCCACCAGCAGATGACTCTTGAGCAAATGAATCCGAATGCAGCTTTACCATATTTACAAATGGTCTTTCTAAAACGATTTCATCCGCTAAAGCATCCAACTCTGCCTCTAGTGAATACTCCCAATCTATATCTACATCATCAGAAAGAATAGTCATCCTATTCCTCCAACTACCATAGGAGTCTTGCTCATAATACTGTTCCACCTTAGTAACCATTTCCATAGCCTGTTGGCTATTCCCTGCTACTATTCTACCTACAGCAATATCCAACCTATCTGCAGAGCCCATAGTTCCTTCGCTTTCATCCATCATTCCGAAATAATCATCCGACATATAAGAAGAGACTAAACTAAAACTTGGTAGGGCATGAAATGTAGGTACAAAATTAGTGTTGTTCGGCGTTCTGTTTTTCATATCAAAAGAAGCATCTCCAAACAAACACAAATACTTTAATTTATCTGTTACCCCATTTTGATACACATACCTAACAAAATTCCTAATAGCTCCAATATCTTGATTTCCTGTATTAAACTCCGTATAAACATCTTCAAGAGTTACAACTCTAGTACGAAGCCCTAATTTTTCAGCATTTATATTTGCTAACCTTTCTGCTTGTGACTTAAAAACTTCTGGAGTAACTACTATATAATCAACATCCTCGTGCGCACCATTTGCTCCCTGAAATATTGAACCTTTCAAATCAGTTGTATTTACAAACGTCGAAAAATCTTTTGAAGGAAGGTAAAAATCAGATTCAACCAAAGCTACATAATTTCTTAACTCTCCTAAATTTGCCTTAAAAGAAAATGACGCTGCGCTTGAATTTATTTTTGACTGTACATTAAAAACATCTGTTACATCCCAAACTTCCGAAACAGTAGCCGCATCGCTAATTACATATTCAGCAATCCCTGCCATTGATGCCACTTGATTATTTTTAAACGCAAACTGTTTTCCTAAAGACCTCAAAAAAGATGTTGACTCTATAGCTATATAATCTAAAAAAGCATTTGCACTAGGATTCCCACTATTATTATAATTCAATCCAATTAGCAAACTAGTATCATTAACATTAATATTACCAAAAAAAGAATCACCCGTTGCAAGTGAGGTTGGAGAAATAGATGAAAAAACAAAATTATCCACCACATTACTATTTAAACTTAGTTGCATTGACGTAACAGAACTTGACGTTGCAGCTGCTTTAACACTTAACTTTATAGGCACTGAAGTATCTAATCTTGGAAATTCAAAAGCAAATGATTGATTTGACTCTACATCAAACTCTTCTCCATACCACCTTCTACCCAAAAGTACTAAATTGGTATTATCTATTTCATGAAACTGATATTCATTAAAAGTACTTATTGTTGACGTAATCGCAGCAGAAGGCTCCACTAACGTCTGTATTCTTTTCCCTAAATCAGCACTTACATTTATATAATAAAATGTATTATCATTATATGGATTTATATGAGTATCATTTATTACATCCCACCCCATAGAGCTCACTCCATAAAACAGCATATAATCTGCATCGTCAAACACACCATCATTCTCTCCTATAAATTTTACTGCATTTTCAGTAACATCAAACTCATTTACGTTTGCATTTAACAACGGAATAGCTTTACCCCCATTTCCAAATAAACGAATATTCTTAGGGTTGACAGCATTAACATTAACACCTAAACTTGCCAAGAAACTTTTATCTATTTTATACACACCAGTTTTATTAATATAAAACTTATACCATTCCCCTGAACCCAAAACAGAATTCATTATTGCTGGTGCAGGAGTATACAATGCTGATTTATTATTTTGCTGAAATTCAACAACAATTGAAGTTACCTTTTTATATTGCCCATTTAGCTTCACTATTGGATTAAACTCCAAATATGCTCCGGAAACTCCTCTAGCATTAGTATTATTAACATTTAACACCACAGCCTCTTTAATACGCTTTACATCATACCCTTTTAACTGACTTGAACTAATATTATCATAAACAGTACTTACAATTTTTACCGTATGCTCGGAAACAGAAAAACCAACATTAGCAGCATACAATACTGTTTGATCATCAATATCATATATGAAATTTTTAGTCTGAAAACCATGCACAGAACTAACTTTTTCAGCTGAAAACCGAACTTCTTTATCATTTTCCCAATTTAAAACAAACTCTTTTTGTTGAGAAAAAACTACTGTTGAAAAACAGCATAATAGGACTAAAAGGAATACATATCTTAAATTCATATTGCTAAAACGTATCATTTTCAATTTTAGTGTGATTTTCTTTTTTTTTCAAAAGTAAACAATATATTTGTCTTATCTGTCGTTAAAACTAGACAGAACTTTTTAATTAAAGCCAAAACTATTTTTTACAAAAGTATTGCATTATAATGTATATTTATTATATTGCGCACTTGAACTATCTCTGAATTTAAGTTATGAATATGAGAAAACATTTTGCCCTAAAATTTTTAGTTATCCTTACTGTTTTTGCAACAACAAGTTGTAGTAAAGGGAAAAAAGGAGGATCGAGAGCTACTGGTTGGAAAATAAACTCCAAGGAAGGTGGATTTCAATACAATACAAAATACCAAGAACAGGAAACTGCACCTGGAGTAGTATTTATTGAAGGAGGTACATTTACAAAAGGACAAGTAAATGATGATCCAATGCACGATTGGAACAATTCTCCAAATCAACAGCATGTGCAATCTTTCTACATGGATGAAACAGAGGTAACTAACATCATGTACATGGAATACTTAGATTGGACAAAGAAAGTATACCCGCCAGAAAACGAAAATTTCACACAAATATATAACGGTGTTGTTCCAGATACTTTAGTTTGGAGAAACAGACTTGGTTATAATGAAGTAATGACTAACAATTACCTACGTCACCCTGCATACCAAGAGTACCCAGTAGTTGGAGTTAGCTGGATTCAAGCAAATCAATTTTGTGTTTGGAGAACAGATCGTATTAATGAGGATGCTTTAGAAAGAAATGGATTCTTAAAAGAAGACGCTAAAATAACTGACGTAACTGCTGACTCAAACTTCAGTACAAATACCTACATTATTTCTCCAACATCTACTTATGGTGGAAACGAAGAAATTTTAAACGGAGGAAAAAAGAAAAGTAAAAACCCACAGACTAACGCAGATGGTGAAGAAATCAACATCTACGCTACTCGATCTACTGGTATTTTACAGCCCGGATACAGATTACCTACTGAAGCTGAATGGGAATTTGCTGCATTAGGAATGTCAGAACTAAGAAGCTACAATGTTCATAGAGGTAGAAAAAAATACCCATGGAGTGGTCAATATACAAGATCAGGAAAAAGGGTTACTAGAGGAGATCATAACGCAAACTTCAAACAAGGAGATGGTGATTACGGTGGTATTGCTGGTTGGTCTGATGATGGTGCTGATATCACTGCACAAGTAATGTCATACGATCCTAACGACTATGGTTTATACGACATGGCTGGTAACGTTGCTGAATGGGTTGCTGATGTATACAGACCAATAGTAGATGACGAAATGAGTGATTTTAACTACTACAGAGGTAACGTTTTTACTAAAAACAAAATTGGAGAAGACGGAAAAGTTGCAATTATTACTGCCGACTCAATTGGATATGACACTTTAGCTACAGGAAAAGTTATTGCAACTACATTACCTGGACAAATTGCTCAAGTACCTGTTGATGATAACGAGACATACTTAAGAACAAACTTCAATAAATCTGACAATATCAACTACAGAGATGGAGACAAAGCATCAAGCAGATACTTCTCTTTAGGCGGAGATGATGAAGGCGGAGAAGAAGCTAGCAAAGGTGATGAGTCAAGAAAAATGTACAACTCACCTAACCACTCTGTTACAGTTGATTCTGCAGGAGTAATGACTAAAGAATATGATGGGTCATCAAAAAGAACATCTCTTGTAAATGATGAAGTTAGAGTTTACAAAGGTGGATCATGGAAAGACAGAGAATACTGGTTAGACCCAGCACAAAGAAGATTTTACCCAGAAGCTATGGCTACTGACTACATCGGATTCAGATGCGCTATGTCAAGAGTAGGAGCTAAATCAAAAGGGAAAGGAAACAGAAAATCTCCTAGATAATCTGTACAACTTAAATACATAACAAAAAAAGCTCTAATGAAAATTAGAGCTTTTTTTATGCAAAATTTCAACATATGAACATTTCAGACATACATGCCATATTCCAGAAATCAAACGGAATTAACACAGACACAAGAACAATTCAAAAAAACGATTTATTTATTGCTTTAAGCGGAGAAAACTTCAATGGGAACATCTTCGCAAAACAAGCTCTTGAAAGCGGAGCAAGCTACGCCATAATTGATGATAAGGATTACTATCAAAAAAATACAATACTTGTAGAAAACACACTTGAAACACTTCAACAGCTAGCTAAGTACCACAGAAAAGAACTCAACACACCTGTTATTGCACTAACAGGTAGTAACGGAAAAACAACCACTAAAGAATTAATCAACTGCGTACTCTCCAAAAGATACAAAACCACAGCTACTAAAGGGAATTTAAACAACCATATTGGCGTACCTCTCACCTTATTATCAATGAACGCTAAAACAGAGATAGGAATCATTGAAATGGGCGCAAATCATTTTAATGAGATAGAATTACTAGCCGAAATTACCAACCCAGACTTTGGGTACATTACTAACTTTGGAAAGGCACACCTAGAAGGATTCGGAAGTATTGAGGGCGTAATAAAAGCAAAAAGCGAACTATACCACAACCTAAGAATAAACAATAAAACCGCTTTTGTAAATTCTGACAATACCGAACAAATAAAACAATCAAGAGGAATTAATAGCTTTACCTTCTCTGAAAACAACGATTCCAATACTAAAGTTCAATTCCTCAAAACAACACCTACAGTAGAGGTCCTATACAAAAACCATACTATAAAAAGCAACCTCATAGGAAGATACAACTTCACAAATATTGCAGCAGCCATAAGCATAGGAGAACACTTCAACGTGAACACTTCCGACATCGTAAATGCAATAGAAACTTACACCCCTGACAATAACCGATCACAGTTAATCAATAAAAACTCAAATAAAATAATATTAGACGCATACAACGCAAACCCTACTAGCATGCTAGCAGCTTTAGAAAGCTTTAGTCAACTAGAAACAAAAAATAAAGCACTGTTTATTGGAGACATGTTTGAACTTGGAGAAACCAGTAAAGCAGAACACCAAAACATAGTCAACTACATTGAAACACTAAACATAGAACAGTGTCACATCTTAGGTGAAAAGTTCAACCAAACAAACCACAGTACTAAAATTAAATCATACAAGGATTATAATGCTTTTTCCGACAATTACACTGGACAACTAACAAATTACACCATATTAATAAAAGGATCAAGAGGAATGGCTTTAGAACGGATTTTAAATTTACTTTAAAAAAAGCGTTACTATTAAGTAACGCTTTTTTTGTGGGTCATTCTGTAATTAAGTGTGCTATAAATTTAAGATTTCATAGCTAATTACTCGTATAGCTTTGGATAAATAGTTCTTGAAAGAATCTTTAGCAATAAAACAGCAATTTTTTCATGCCTAGGATCTCAATCTGATGTGAACTATTGTAATTTTCCATATCTTTAAAAAAATTATAAACTAACTATAAATTAATTTTAAAATGAAAAAAATCTTACTACTTACTTTATTATTCATTTGTGTATCTGGAACAGTAAATGCTCAAAAAATCAAATTTAAAAAAGGAAAAGTTATCATTGATAGCAAAGAGTGTTTGAATTATGAAAGCAGCTCTACTAATGCTGAAATCAGCACTGAAGATGACAAACAAACTATAATTTTAAAATATATTAGAACAGGAGTTGGTCAAAACGGAGGTCTTTACACAAAGGTGGTTTTTATTGAACAAGATAAATCCTTTACGTCTAAATCTTATATTTTTAATAAAAAGCTTCTAGTCAAAAAACTTATATCTGACAAAGTATTAATTGATTGTAAAATAGATGAAAGTAAAATAAACAAATTTGTGATGAAGTACGATGAAGGTATTGAAAAAACTTTAGTCAGACACTAATTAAATGACTCTGTCACATTAATACAAAATTGACAACCATAACATAAAAAAGAGCAGTTAAGATATAACCTAAAAGTTTATTATTTTTCTGCTCTTTTTTTAACCCCACCTCCTCACTAACTTTACTCATTACAACCTTTGCACAACACTCCTGTTTGACAGTAATCTTGCTACGCTCCAACAACTCAAAAACAACCTCCATTTATGAGCAATACAGTAGTAGCAAATATGTATGTGTTAACCTTTTTTCCACCCCTTTAACCTCTTTAAACAAAAAAAGACAGCCATTGCTGACTGTCTCGTTTCTTTTACATACTTTAGGATTGACTGTTATTGTTTAATTATTTTTTTTATAACCGTTGAACTTCCCATATTAATAGATAACAAATAAAGTGAGTCACTTAAACCATCAAAATCTACACTTGATTCATTTGAATTAATTGATTTCTCAAAAATTAACCTTCCTCTAATATCAAATAATTGTATGGAATTAATTTTATTTACATCTGACACAATATGTATTTGTCCTGAAGTAGGATTAGGTGAAACATGTACACCTGAATCATCTAATTCATTATAATCCACTGTACTCAAAACATTATTTGAGATCATTACTGGATAATCTTCCACTTCACCTAATGTAGTGCCACAAGGGTCAAATACTGGAGAATCCCAGTATCCTAAACGTACTCTCATTCTAATTACCTCATTTACTTTAGCGTTAGCAGGCACTGTAAAATTAGCCGTAGCAAAATTTCCTGTATCAGGATCTGAAATAATTAATTCAGAAGTGTCAAATGTTGCATCTCCGTTAAAATCTATCCAAGCCCCTAAATCATTATTTCCCCAACTTGTATTTGCAGTAAGTGACATTGTGTAAGACTGATCTATATCTAACTCTACTAAAGAACCTGAGTAAAAAGTATACGCACCATTAGCACTTGTATTATTCATTCCTGCTACATCGACTTGAGATAAGTATAAATTTCCATTTGTTGATTCTCCAGAAGTTACACAAAACTCATAAGGTTTAACAGTGTACATAAACTTATATGTTTCTGTTATACCTCCATTATCTCCAACTGCAAAAACTTTAAAAAACATTTTTGTTCCTGCAGGATAATCAGGTAACGGTGTATCTGAAACCCAAGTATCTCCAACAGTATTACTCATCGGTATCACATTTCCAAAAGTCGGTGCATTAATAGACCATTCAACATAAGCACTCGTAATTGCACTTCCATAAGATATAATAGAAGTAACCAACTGATCTACACCTTCTTTAGGCGCATTATTTGTTGGAGGGCTACTAATTTCAGTATTAATAATTGATGGATAAGTTTCTCTGCCAAAAACATCATATTCCCATAATCCACGTCCCCAAGTTGATGCGCGAATAGTATTAGAACCCCACATAATTTCCAATTCTTTAATAGACGTGTTTGGTAAATCAGAATTATATAAACTCCACGTATTGTCAGCCATTGCTTTTTTATACAATCCAATTTCTGTTCCTACATATATTGTGGAAGCATCAGTATAATCAATTACTACCGAACGCACAGGCATATTTCCTAAATTATAGGTAATGTTCTGCCAAGTTACCCCTTGATCGTGTGTAATAAACACCTTTGCATTATCTACTTGATACCTTGCATAAGTAACTACTATTGTATTATCATCATTAGGATCAAATACAACATCTGTAATTGAATAATTTGGTAAGGTATTTTTTATATCATTCCATGAAACACCACCATCTACAGATAATTCTATTTTCTCGTTTTGTACTGCTACGATTATATTCGAATTGTTTTCTGCAATTGTCCCAAACTTAATTGTTCCTGTAAAAGAAGGAGTTCCTATATTTGTCCAAGTGACACCAAAATCTTCGCTGGTATAAACATTTTCTGCTAATGAATAAATTTTCATTTGTTCATTAGGATCATAAAAAATAGGAGCTATCCAATATCCATCTTCACCACCTGGCCTAATTGTAGATTTTGATTGACCTGCATCATTTGTTATAATTCTCCCTCCATTTTGCCAGCTCCCAATCATCCAATCATCATTTAAAGGATGAATTAAACCTTCCATACCATCTGCGCCATACATTTCTACCCAACCAGATTCTGTATTTACACTGGTTCCATTATCCTGAGAGCCAACTATAGTACGATCATGATTAGATTGACTTACCCCAAGATTGTAATTCATACGAATACCAATATCTTCACTTAAAATATTCCAATTAACACCATTATCAGGGCTTTTAACTAAAAAACCATCTGTTACTGCGTAAAAAACACCATTTATACATTCTGCTGCTTGTAAATCTGCATGAATATAATCAGTACTTGTATCATAACTTATTTGATTTCCGCTTCCAGCTCCATTTGTATTCCCCAATGACCAATACGTAACTTGATTAAAATTTGCTCCACCATCTGTACTAAAAAAAGCATCTACATAACCTGCTAAAATATTAGTATCATCAATATCACTAACAGCAAAACCAGCATTTGATTCTCCCGGTGTACTCACTAATGTAAATGATACTCCACTATTTATAGATTTCCATAACCCATCACCAGACATGTAGTATACACAATCAGGACAAATAGCACTAACTTGAACTGTACCTTTACCTCCTGCACTCCCAGGTATTGCAGTAGTAGTAAAAGTAACCCCTGCATCATTAGAAACATATACTACATTAGGATTATTTTTTGCATAAGCATACATAATGTTAGGATTGGTTGGATGAAAATCAATATCCGTGAAATCATCATTAGCAACAGGAATTGTCCATGACGCTAAATTATCTGTAGACCTGTACATCCCTACTCTAGTTCCTACAAAAATTAAATTTGCAATAGTAGGATGGTACTTTATTTTATAAATTTCTCTATTGGAGCCTAAACCTCCCCAACCTAAGTTTGTAGAGTTAAAGTTACTTAACGCCCATGAATCTCCTCCGTTTGCAGACTGATAAATACCATGAGAATAATGATTGCTACTATTATTAATATTTATTAATACCGTATCTGGATTTGTTAGTGAAACTGCAATTATATTTACACCACATGCTGCTAAAAAATCAGTAGAACCTCCTGCCCAAGTAGTTCCTCCATCCAAGGATTTCCAAAACCCTCCCGTCCTAGAACCAATATATAAACGTTGACTATCATTTGGGTCCACATAAAAACTAGCTATTCTACCCATACCAAAAGCATAATGCCCTGTGATTTGACCGGGACTAGTAGGACCTAATTCTTTCCAACCTGTTAATAAGTTTGATCTTGAAGAATTTAAAGTAAAATTTTCATATTGCTTTTTCACGAAATATGGATCTACAGTATTTCTATCCCCACTTGGATAATACTTATATTCATTATCTACTTTCCATCTTTGAAAGCCTTTCCAACCAGATCCTTTTCCTTTATCTTTAAATTCAAAGTGTTTTTCGGCTGCTGCAACAACATCATAAAAATTAACAGAATAATCAGTTTTCAATTCTTTCCAGTTTTGCGCTGTAGCACTAATCAGTGATAACAGAAATACTAGTGTTATAATTTTCTTCATATTATTATTATGGTGCTAAATATACAATTATTACACAAACAACCATTCTACAAAGTTTCATTACCTCCTCACTAATTTTACTCTTCACAACCTTAGCATAATGCTCTTGTGTTACAGTTATTTTACTATGTCCTAATAATTCTGACACAACCTCCATTGGAACCCCATTTAAGAGCAGTACAGTAGTTGTAAAGTTTTTTCTTGCTATATGACGTGTCTGCTACTTTTCAATCCCTACAATGTTTGCAATCTCCTTTAAATAAGAAAAGACAGCCCGATTAGGACTGTCCTTTGTGTATTTAAAATGAATAATAGCTTACTGCTTAATAACTTTTTGAGTAGCTCTTCCTTTATCTGTTTCTACTGTTAAGAAATATAACCCAGCTGGTAATTCAGTTAGACCTATAGTATTATTACCATTAGATAAATTCCCTTCTTTTACCAATTGACCAGTTAAACTTATTAAAGAATACTTAGCTTCTGACTCTAAAGTTATAGTAAAACTACCTACTGTTGGATTAGGGAACATTGTAATGTTTAATGCTTCAAAATCTTCTACCCCTAAAGCTGCACAAGGACCACCATCTACTATAGACCAAGTATCTGAAGCTATCATATTAGCTCTAGCTGATTCAGCAGCAACTGAACAGTATTGAGAATTACCTCCATGAAATGATTTACCTGCTAAAAGAGTTTGTGCATCCCAACCAATTAATAAAGCATCATAATTAGCATTAGAAAGTGTTACGCTTTGAAACATGTTGGTGAAATCGGCTACATTTTCCACACTCCATCCTCCTATATTTTGGTCAAATGAAGAAGCATTCCTGAACATCCCATTCATATTTGTTACATTAGTAGTTACCCACGAACTAATATCGTTGTTAAATGCAAATGCCTGATTAAACATCCATTGCATATTAGTTACATTTGTAGTATTCCATGAACCAATATCTTGATTAAATGAATTTGCTGTAGAAAACATAGAATTCACATCCGTAACTGCTGACGTATCCCATGAAATTATATTTCCATTAAAATTGGCTGTTTGAGAAAACATTCCACTCATATCAGTAACACTAGATGTATCCCATGAATTAATATTTTGATTAAAAGCAGTAGCGTTTGTAAACATTCGCTTCATATTAGCGACATTAGATGTATCCCAATTATCAATATTTTGATTAAAATTTTCAGCCCAATAAAACATATAATCCATCCTAGTAACATTTGAAGTATCCCAACCACCAATATCTTGATTAAAAACCCTAGAGCTATTAAACATATTTGTCATATTAGTAACTAATGAAGTATTCCAAGTACCTATATCTTGATTAAAAATTCCTGCCCCTAAAAACATATAACTCATATCAGTTACTGATGATGTATCCCAGTTTAAAGGTTGACCTCCATTATTAAAATTATCAGAACGCCAAAACATACCCCACATCGTAGTTATATTTGATGTATTCCAAGCACTTAAATCCAAATCAAAAAGTGTTGCAAAAGAAAACATTCGTGTTAGGTCTGTTACATTTGACAAATCTGGAGCATCTATAGCATTACTAACTAGATTGTTACATCCAAAAAAAGAATAAGCCATCGAAGACCATGAAATATTACCCCATTGATCAATAGATCTAATATTATTTTTCATTCCTGTGTTATTAAAATAAATTCTTGGAAAAACTCCTTGTACTCTAATAGTGTAAGTTCCTACGACTCCATAATCATGAGTAACATCACTTGTTATTCCAAACTCATCAAATGTCCCATCATTATCCCAATCTACATCATAATTATAAGTCTCACCAGAAAAAGTTGGTATTGTAATTCCTGAGCTACCTGACCAAGTTGTTACAAAATGATCAGCCATTGGATTACAACTTAAGCTAAAGGAAGAAGCTGCATCTATATTTGTCCAATTTGTAGTACTCCATGTAGCATCATCAACAGAAATACAAGTTAAATTAGGATTGTCAACTGTCCAAAAATAAGTAAACAATGTATTATTCCCATTTCTAACATCTAAACTTGTTAACTGATTCGTGTAACACGAAAAAATAGTCAAAGCGGTATTAGCTCTCACATCTAAGCTCGTTAACTGATTATTGCTACACGAAAAAGATGTCAAAGCGGTATTAGCACTCACATCTAAACTTGTTAATTGATTATTATTACATTGCAAAGTAGTCAAGGCTGTATTAGTACTTACATCTAAACTCGCTAATTGATTATCAAAACAACTTAAAATTTCCAAGGCAGTATTTGTACTCACATCTAAACTCGTCAGCTGATTCCAACCACAATACAAATCAGTCAATGCAGTATTGCTATTCAAATCTAAACTTGTTAGTTGATTATTATTACAATCCAAATAAGTCAAGGCAGCATTAGTACTCACATCTAAACTTGTTAATGGGTTATCGCCACAACGCAAATTAGTCAATGCAGTAAAGTCTTCTACACCTGTTAAATCTGTGATGTTTTTTGCAGTTACATTTAGACTTGTAACACCACTAATATTAGCAGTTGTAACATAATCATCATTTGCTACTCCATTACCCATCCCATTAGCTTCTAAATAAGCCTCAAAGTTATCATCTGGAACATAGGTGTTTTGACTAAAGCCTAAAAATATAAAGCCTAAAAATAGGCATACTAGTAATTTTGTTTTCATATTGTATAGTTTTTAATTCATCAAATATAACTACACCATACCCTCTATACAATACCTACTTATAGGTATATTAAATAATTCCATTTCTAATACAATTAGCTATTAGTTGCACGGTGTTATTGGCTTCAGTTTTTTTTAAAATATTCTTTCTATGACTTTTTATAGTGTGTGGAGATAAGTTTAGATTCGTTGCAATTTCATCTGTACCCTTTCCTTCAGCTATTAACTGAATAATACGCAACTCTTGAGTAGTAAATTGTTTTTTATGTTCTCGCTTTTCAAAAACTAAATTACTAGGATCTAGTTTAAAATATGAGGGTCTACTATTGCTACCTATAAAAGATATTTTATGATCTACCAAAGTACTTAAATAGCTAATATCAGTATGAACTCCTATTACTTGTTGAATTTTACCATCATCTGTTACATTAATAGCTTTAGCTTGATGCAATATTTTTTTATAATTACCGTATACATCTTTACATCTAGTTACATATACTACCTTATAAAAAGGAAGATCTTTAGGGTCAAGTTTGTTAAAAAGAAATTCTGAAGCAGCATTTTCTTTTTCATGTAATTTGGCTAAATCTTCAGGGTGATATAATGAGAATAGTTTATCTATTGTAAATTCTTCAGGTTCTACCCCTAAAACATCTTTTATAGTATGATGCACATACTCCATTGTCAACGTTTCAAAGTTAAACACGTAATAATAAAAAACCCCAGATGAAAAAGTAGCTGCTATTTGATCTATTATATCCAAAGAATAGCTTAACTCATTAGGGTTAGTAATCCCATTATGATTCTTCCAAACATCCATTACTTTGGATACATTTTCTTTTTTAACATCATTAAGCTTTTTCATAAAAAGACCTTTACATTCATAATCTGTTAAAAATATAAAAATTTCTAATCAATTTCCAACTTATTCTTCAAACTACTCATCTCATCACTAACCTTATTCTTCACCACCTTAGCATAATGTTCTTGTGTAACTGTGATTTTACTATGACCTAATAATTCTGACACAACTTCCATAGGAACTCCATTTAAGAGTAGTACAGTCGTTGCAAAAGTTTTTCTAGCAATATTGACGCGTTAGTTTCTTTTCTATCCCCACAAGCTCTGAAATCTCCTTTAAATAGGAAAAGACAGCTCGTTAGAACTGCCTTTTTGTATGATTGCTTAGTAATTGTTTTTACTATTCAATAATAACTCTTTTTGAAACCAAAGTATTAGCTGTTTGTACCTTTATAAAATACATTCCTTTAGCAAGATTTGTAAAATCAAATGATTGTTTTTTATCAAACCCTTTAAGTGTTTCACTTTTAATTAATTTCCCTGTAACATCAAACACAGATAATTGCTCTAGAGTTGCATTACCTGTATAATTTAATGTAAACATACCACTATTAGGGTTTGGGTATACTTGTAACTGCTTTTCTAAAATTTTATTTTCCGAAACACCAAGTACATTATTTCCTTGAGTAAATAAAATTTCATCAATAATAACCCTTTCTACAGTAGAATTAAAATCGGCTTCTATTACTAATTGAACAGCACTACCTATATATGGCGTTAAATCCACATCTATATTTGTAAGGGCATATTCACAAGGAACACCGTTATATGTTAATAAATCTAAATCCATACCAGAAATTCCACTTCCTCCAGAGCCACCGCCATCACTATCTAGGATGTTTATTATAGAAGCCCCATTATCAACATCTAAACGAATGTACACACGGTCATTTGCATCCTCAGTGAATTCCCAGGTAGTACTGTCTTGCCAAAATAACATTTGAAACCTTGGGTTTGTAGTCCCTGTTAAATCAACAGTGTCAAAAGTGATTGTCAACATTCCATCGGTATCTTCAATAACATAGGCATTACCAGTAGTCCATGCAGAAACATCTGTTCTGTTTACAACGGTAAATTCATCATATACTCCTACAGTATCTCCATCTGTTAAGCCTTGACTCCCCCCTGCCCCAGTTCTGGTAGGAGTAAACATTGTATTAAACCCAAGTTCTCCTCCAGAATACGCATGATTTACAGTTCCTTCATATGGATTATTAACAAGTTGATGGGGTAAATACACGTCACCAGTATCTCTGTAGTCAAGAGTGGCTCCAGCTGGTTCATCAAAATTTGTTCCTACTTGTGCTTTAACTATCTGAGAGCTAAAAGTAAGCGCAATACTAAAAAGTAATAATTTTTTCATTGGTTTAGTTTGTTTATTAGTTTAAAAAAGTAAAATTATAATACCTGAATCTATCCCACAATCACTAAAAAAAGGTGTTTTATACTCATCATAATTAGTGACAATTCAGCTATACAATCACTAGTTCCTTTTTATACAATTAGGTTACCCATTATTTTAAACTATTTTTCAACTTTATTATTTCTACACTAACTTTACTCTTAACAACCTTTGCATAATGCTCCTGCGTGACAGTAATTTTACTATGACCTAACAATTCTGAAACAACCTCCATTGACACCCCATTTAAGAGCAATACAGTGGTTGCAAAGGTTTTTCTAGCAATATGATGTGTGAGCTTCTTTTCTATCCCTACAATTACTGCAATCTCCTTTAAATAGGAGTTGAACTTCTGATTTGAAATAAGAGGAAGTACCACATCAGAATCCTCTTCTTTATACTTTTCTAAAATAACCTCAGCTTGTGGCAATAAAGGAATAGCTATAGGCTGTTCTGTTTTCTGCCTAATCATGTTAATCCATAAATTCCCATCAAATCCAGTAGTAATATGATGAGCTCTTAAACTACTCATTTCTTGATAAGCTAGCCCTGTATAACAACAGAACACAAACATATCTTTTATCTGTTGTAACCTCTTTTGAGCAAAGTTGTGATTCATTAATTTCTTTAACTCAACATCAGTTAAATACACAATAACACCTTTATACTTCTTGTTCTTGTACAAGCTAAAAGGGTTCTTCTGTAAGTAGTTTTCATCAATAGCAAATTGAATCATCTTTTTAACCCGTTGCATATTCCTGTAAATGGTTGCTTGTCTTAACTTCTTTTCAGTTTTCCAATAGTACTCTAAACCCTTGATGAACTTTAAATCCAATTGCTCTAGCTTTAAATCAGGCTTCTTATACTTGCTTTTAATGAATTCAGCTACCTTACCCCTGCTCTCTACATACCTACTCCATGAAAGCCTGTTTAAGTCAATTCCAATAAGCTTTTTCATCTTCTCATTATGTAAGTCACAAGCTCCTAGAATAGTAATTTCTGTCCTTACATCTTCTCCTTTATACTTCCTGTAAATATCATCAACATCAAAGCCTTCTGGCTGAACTTGTAGTAATAAAAAAGCCTCACTAATCTTTTGATTAATAAGGCTTATCTGAGTGTTAATTATATTGTTTTCTTTACTAGGTGGTTTAGCTACCTGAGATGAATTATCCCAGATATCAGGGTCAATAAACATTCCAGTAGAGAATTCTTTTCTATTTTTTGAATAAGTCAGTCTACATCTTAATGGACACTTTCCTTTCTTGTTTGTTTTAACTTTCTGTACTACGAATAATACAGATAATTTATAATGTTTTAGTTTAAATTAAAAATGGGAACCTCGAAGATATTTGGGAACCTTTTAGTACACCTCAAAAAGGCATGTTTTACTTAAATAATAGATTAGAAAATAATTAAGGAATACTATAAAAAGCTTGTGAAGTACTACAAATGCTATAAACCAAAAAAAACCTACAGTTTCCTATAAGTTTTTGTGGGTCATGAGGGATTCGAACCCCCGACCCCCTCGGTGTAAACGAGGTGCTCTGAACCAACTGAGCTAATGACCCTTATCAATAAATACAATCAAGAACTAAAGTGGGCAATAAGGGATTCGAACCCCTGACCCCCTCGGTGTAAACGAGGTGCTCTGAACCAACTGAGCTAATTGCCCTAGTAACTGATTGCGGGTGCAAATATAACACCAATTTTTAAGTCTGCAACTATTTTAATGTGAAATTTTAAAGAATTTCTGCCACAACAAATGTACTCCCTCCAACATAAATCACATCATTGGCATTAGCATTATTTTTCGCTAAACTAAGCGCCTCAATAACAGACGAATACTCCTCACCTACCAATCCAAACTCCGTTGCCCCTTCAAACAGTTTACGAGCAGACATTGCCCTAGAAATTTTTGGAGCACAGAAATAATAACGTGCATTTTTAGGTAACAATGGCAAAATACCTTCTAATTTCTTATCAGAAACTACCCCAAAAACAATATGTATTCCATGAGTCACCTCTTTAGACAATTGATCCATTGTAAGTTTTAAACCTTCTGCATTGTGTGCTGTATCGCAAATTATTTTTGGGCTTTCTTGAATAATTTGCCACCTTCCCAACAAACCTGTATTACGAACAACATTCAACAAGCCCGAAACAACATGCTCCTCAGACACCTTAACATTTTTCAATTGCCGTAGTACAACCACAACTCCTTTCACATTCTTGACTTGATAATTTCCTAACAAGTCAGTTTTATATGACTTCACATATTCGTCATCTGCAAAAAACACCCCTGTATTAACCTCAGTTGCTTTATCAACAAAAACTTCTTTTATCTCCGGTTGAGTTTCGCTAATTACTATTGGCACTTTAGATTTTATGATCCCCGCCTTCTCCATAGCGATACTCTCTAAACTATTACCTAAAAAAGCCGTGTGATCAACCCCAATATTAGTAATTAATGACACTTCAGGCACAATAATGTTTGTAGCATCCAGTCTACCTCCTAACCCTACTTCTATAATAGCAATATCAACTTTTTCTTTTGCAAAATAATCAAAAGCCATTCCGACAGTCATTTCAAAAAAAGATAATGAGTTTTCTGTAAAAAAAGATCGATGCTCTTTAACAAAGCGAACAACATCAAATTCTGAAATCAATTCTCCATTAATTTTAATACGCTCTCTAAAATCTTTCAAATGAGGAGAGGTATATAAACCAACTTTATACCCTGCTTCCTGTAATACTGAAGCCAACATATGGCTAGAAGAACCCTTCCCGTTAGTTCCACCAACATGTATACTTTTAAATTCCTCATGTGGACTCCCAAGATACCCTACCAATTTATTAATATTAGATAAATCTGCTTTATAAGCTGATTTACCTACTTTTTGATAAACTGGCAATTGATTGAACAACCATTCTAATGTTTCCGTATAATTCATCTTTTACCTTCTGCTTTAATTAAACAAGACAGCCACGAATACACAAATGATTTCAAATTATTCGTGTATTCGTGACTGGCTATTCTTTTACTTAATTGCGTTTATCGTAAATTAAAGTTATATATAATCTTACCTATTTGTTTTTCAGGAGCATTACCAGCAGTACTGAATTTGGTATTTAAAGCTGCAATTTTTGCTTGTTCTAAAAGACAATTTTCAGTAGTAGTACTTCCTTTTGCCCCAGGAGTCGCTTGAATAACCTTCCCTGATCTATCTACCCTTATAGACACTACTACCCTTCCTTCTTTATAACATTTGTATTCAGGATACGGTCTTCTTAAGACTATTCTTCCCGTCAAATCATAATTTCCACCTGAACCATTTCCAGGATTCGTATAATAATCTGGTGCATTAGGGTCTCCATTATCATTTCCTTTGTCTCCGGCTTCTTCATCGTCACCTTCACTCCCACTTGCCTTACCATCTGCTGGCGGCCCATTCAATACACTTGATAATGCATCTTGAGTTGACTGATCTGGTTTTGGTGGAGCTGGTTCTTCTTTTGGAATTTCTTTCGGCTCTTCTTTAGGGACTTCCTTTGGTTCTTCTTTCGGAGTTTCCTTAGGCACTTCCTCAACAGGAGTTATCACAGGAACATCCTCTGTTGTCTCTTCAGTAATAACCTCTTCCACAACTTCCTCAACCGGAGTTTCAATTATTTCCTCAACAGGCTCAACCACTGGTTCTTCTACCGGATCCTCAGGAATCACTTCTTCCACGGGCTGCGTTTTAATTTCTTCTACAGGCTGGTCATCACCTTTTCCAAAATCAGTTGTCCCAAAATTCACCTCCATACCATATTCCTCTGGAGGATCTTGATAGGTAAATGCTGAATGAAAAAACATCCACAAAAACAGAATAAAAACAGTCAGGAATGTCAATATCGCTGCGCGTTTTTCATTTTCATCTTTAAATAGCTTTTTCATCTGTCTGTATTTAATGATTATTTCTTATTTCGACCTAACAGCCAAAGTAGATTTTATCTTATTCCTATTAGCAATATCCATTACATAAACAAAATCTTTCAACTCTACTGTTTCTTCAGCTCGCAGAACGATACTTGGTTTTTCCAAATCACCAATCTTACCTAAAATATATGCTTCTAATTTATTTTTAGCTACTTTTTCACTATCTACATAATACTCTAAATCCTTAGTGATACTTACAGCTAAACTCTTAGATTGTGTTGTTTTACCTCCTGATTTAGGCAACAACAAATCAATTGCATTTGCAGACACCAAAGTAGATGCTATCATAAAAAACACCAATAACAGAAATACGATATCTGTCATGGAGGACATATTAAATTCCGGAGTAACCTTATTTCTTCCTCTTATATTCATAGTCTATAAAATTTTAAGCTGGTTCGTTTAATAAATCAAAGAACTCTAATGAATTTGCTTCCATTTTATAAATAATCTTATCTGTTTTCACTACCAAGTGGTTGTACGCCATATATGCTACAATACCTACTACTAATCCAGCAACAGTTGTTGTCATTGCAGTATACAAACCTCCAGCAAGTGTTTTTATATCAATATTACCACCAGAATTCGCTATCTCAAATATTGATATAATCATTCCAATAACTGTACCAAGAAACCCAATCATAGGTGCTACACCCGAAATGGTTGCTAGTACACTGACGTTTTTTTCTAATTTATAGATTTCTAACCTTCCTGCGTTTTCAATTGCAGTATGGATATCCTCTAAAGGCTTCCCTATTCTTGAAATTCCTTTTGATATTAAAGCCGAAACTGGTGATTTATCCTGTGCACATAGTAAATTTGCTGCTTCTATTTTTCCATTAGTCACATGATCTTTAATTTGATTCATAAAATTTGAATCAACCTTTGCTCCTTGCTTTATTGCTAACAAACGTTCAAAATAAATATATAATGCTACAACCAATAAGATGAATAACATACCAATAATAATTTGCCCCCCAAGACCTCCTTCATTTATTAAATTAATAATAGATAGTGTTTTTTGCTCTACTACTTCACCTTCTAGGTTTTCAGCAACTTCTTGAATTGTTAGCGACATGTGTTTTTGTGTTTTTTACGATTAATATTATGTAAACGAAAATACAACTCCTAAATTGTTTCCTCTTTACTTTTCTTTTAAATATTGCGTTTAAATATATAACATTTTAAAATCTCTTTTTCCTAAAATTTTATTAAAAAATAAAAGCCATTCAAATACGAATGGCTTTTTACTTATAAATTACATTGAAATAAATCAATGCTATATATCTTATTTCAATTATTAAGCTCCTACCAATCCTCTAACAAAAATAAAAGTTATAGACCCTAGAACAAACCCTACAAAAGCTAACCACGTTATGTTTTTAAAATACCAGAAAAAAGAAATTTTTTCCATACCCATAGCCACAACACCAGCTGCAGACCCAATAATTAACATACTACCCCCAGTACCTGCAGAGAATGCGATAAAGTGCCATAATGGATCATTCAATTCATTTTGAAACATCCCTAAACTGGCCGCTACTAAAGGCACATTATCAATAACTGCTGAACCTATACCTAACAACATTACTACAACATCAGAATTTGGTATGGTTGTATTTAAATTTTCTGCAAAATGAAATAACATTCCTAAGCTCTCTAATGCCGCTACCGCCATTAAAATACCAAAGAAAAACAACACACTAGGCATCTCTATTTTAGACAATGATTTATGTACCGGACTATGATGACCAGTATCTTCAGCGTGATCTCCTAACGTAGATATCTTGAATTGTTTTGTACTAAATATTTCGGCAAACGCACACACAACACCTAATGACAACATCATACCAACATATGGAGGTAAGTGAGTAATTGTTTTGAAAAGCGGCACAAACAAAATCATTCCCAACCCTAAATACAACATAACTGAACTATATGTAGTATCATGAATCTCAGCAGGTTTTACCACAATTTCTTCCTCTAAATCGCCTTTGAACGGTTTTGTTAAAGAAGCTATAAAAGTAGGAACAGCCATACACACTAATGAAGGAACCATTAAGTATGTTATTAACATATCCGTAGTTACTTTATTACCTATCCAAAGCATTGTAGTTGTTACATCACCAATTGGAGACCATGCTCCACCAGCATTTGCAGCGACAATAATCATACCTGCAAACCAAATACGAGTCTCTTTTTTATTAA
>Ga0209291_1000916_pt1 | contig 27567 bp, 20 predicted proteins | sample GOMGulsemesocosm_FD_184633 | JGI IMG/M metagenome (GOLD analysis project Ga0209291, IMG submission 184633) | Methane-oxidizing microbial communities from mesocosms in the Gulf of Mexico - GOM9B Gulf of Mexico (SPAdes) (version 2) | ecosystem: Environmental > Aquatic > Marine > Cold seeps...
CAGACGGAGAAAAACTGATACCGATTAATATTGAAGATGAAATGAAATCTGCTTACATTGATTACTCAATGTCAGTTATCGTTTCACGAGCATTGCCAGATGTAAGAGATGGATTAAAACCAGTACACCGTCGTGTACTTTTTGGAATGCACGAACTGGGAGTTACTTCTACTAAAGCTCATAAGAAGTCTGCAAGAATTGTTGGAGAGGTTTTAGGAAAGTATCACCCACATGGTGATACATCGGTTTATGATGCTATGGTACGTATGGCTCAAGAATGGAGTTTGCGTTATATGTTAGTTGAAGGACAAGGAAACTTTGGTTCTGTTGATGGGGATAGTCCAGCAGCAATGCGTTATACGGAGGTTCGTATGCGTAAAATCGGAGAAGATATATTAGCGGATATAGATAAAGATACGGTAGATCATCAATTAAACTTTGATGATACACTTAAAGAGCCAACAGTAATGCCAACACGTATCCCAGGTTTACTGGTAAATGGAGCTTCTGGTATTGCGGTAGGTATGGCAACTAATATGCCGCCACATAACTTAACAGAAGTTGTTGATGGTACTTTAGCGTATATTGATAATAACGATATTGAAATTGACGAGTTAATGCAACACGTTAAAGCCCCTGATTTTCCAACAGGTGGTTTGATATATGGTTATGACGGTGTTCGCGATGCTTTTAAAACAGGTAGAGGAAAAGTTGTTATTAGAGGAAAAGCAATTATTGAAGAGGTAAATGGTAGGGAATCTATTATTGTTTCTGAAATTCCATATCAGGTGAATAAAGCTGATATGATTAAGAAAACTGCGGACTTAGTTAACGATAAAAAGCTTGAAGGTATTTCTGCTATTAGAGATGAATCTGATAGAAAAGGAATGCGTATCGTTTATGTGTTAAAGCGTGATGCAGTACCTAATATTGTACTGAATAAGTTATTTAAGTATACAGCATTACAATCTTCTTTTAGTGTAAATAATATTGCGCTAGTAAAAGGAAGGCCTCAAATGTTGAATTTAAAAGATTTAATTCACTATTTCGTTGAGCACAGGCATGATGTTGTTACTCGACGTACGAAATACTTATTAAGGAAAGCTGAAGAGCGTGCTCATATTTTAGAAGGATTAATTATTGCTTCTGATAATATTGATGAGGTTATCGCTTTAATTCGTGGTTCGAAAAATACGGAAGAAGCTAGAGGGAAGTTAATTGAACGTTTCTCTTTATCAGAACTTCAAGCGCGTGCAATTGTTGAAATGCGTTTGCGTCAGTTAACAGGACTAGAGCAAGACAAGTTGCGTGCAGAGTATGATGCCTTAATGGATACTATTAAGGACTTAAAAGAAATTTTAGCAAGTGAACCACGTAGAATGCAAATCATTAAAGATGAGCTGTTAGAGGTTCAGCAAAAATACGGTGATGAGCGTCGTTCAGAAATTTCTTATGCAGGTGGTGATGTAAGTATAGAGGATTTAATACCTAACAGTCCTGTAGTAATTACTATTTCTCATGCAGGATATATTAAGCGTACTCCGTTAGATGAATACAAGAAACAAAATAGAGGAGGAGTTGGAGCAAAAGGGTCGTCTACTAGAAATGAAGATTTCTTAGAGCACTTATTTGTAGGAACAAACCACCAATATATGTTGTTCTTTACGCAAAAAGGAAAATGTTTTTGGATGCGTGTGTACGAAATTCCTGAAGGAAGTAAATCATCTAAAGGTAGAGCAATTCAGAATTTAATAAATATTGAGCAAGACGATAAGGTTAAGGCCTTTATCTGTACTCAAGATTTAAAAGATGAAGAGTATATAAATAGCCAATATGTAATTATGGCTACTAAAAAAGGTCAGGTTAAAAAGACTTCTTTAGAGCAGTATTCTCGTCCAAGAACAAACGGTATTAATGCAATTACGATTAAAGAAGGAGATGAATTATTAGAAGCTAAATTAACTACTGGAAACAGTCAGGTGATGTTAGCATTAAAATCTGGTAAGTCAATTCGTTTTGAAGAAAGTAAAACACGTCCTATGGGTCGTGGAGCTTCTGGAGTAAGAGGAATTACTCTGTCTCATGAAAACGATGAGGTAATTGGTATGATTGCTGTTGATGATATGGAAAGTAATATCTTGGTAGTTTCTGAAAACGGATACGGTAAACGATCTAGTTTAGAAGATTACAGAATTACTAACCGTGGTGGAAAAGGAGTTAAAACTATTTCCGTAACTGAGAAAACAGGAGAGTTAGTTGCTATTAAAAACGTAACTGATGAAGATGATTTAATGATTATTAATAAATCAGGTCTTACAATTCGTATGGCAGTTTCTGATCTTCGTGTTATGGGACGAGCAACTCAAGGTGTTCGTTTAATTAATATTAAAGGAAAAGATTCTATTGCTGCTGTTGCAAAAGTAATGCATGAAGAAGATGAGGAAATTGATCCAGATGCTGTAGTGTTGGATGAAGATGATATAACAGTTGAGGATAATAGTACTAACGAAGAAGAATAGAAGTAAAATTAATATTATAAAACTAAAACCACATATTCGTTAGTACCTAACAGTATGTGGTTTTTTTTATCCCAAAAACAAGTAAAATGAAGAAACAAGTATTAGCATTAGCATTGTTAGGATTAACAAGTGTAGCTTTTGCACAGAAAAGTGAAGTTAAGGCTTTGGAAAAAGCGATAAAATCAGAGAAGTTTAGTGAAACAAAATCATTAATAAGCAATGCGGAAGCTGTAATAGCAAATGCTGATGATAAAACAAAAGCAAAGTTTTATTATTTAAAAGCGAAAGCAATGTTGAATGGTAAAGATTATGATGGAATTGTTGCGTCATTGGTAGAATTTGATGCGAATGACACGTCTAAATATGCTTCTGAAATTTCAAAATTAAAAACGGAATGTACGGCAAAATTAGTAAATGAGGCAATTGCTGATCAAGGAAAAGGAAGTCAAAAAGTAGCTGCAAAAAAGTTATATGCTGCATTTAAGTTATCAGATGACATGGAGTATTTGTATTATGCTGCTTCTGGTTATGTTACTGCAAAAGATTATAAAGCTGCATTGCCTTTGTATATAGAATTAAAAGATAATGGGTATACAGGTGTTAAAACTGAATATGTTGCTTACAATAAGGGAACAAAAGCTGATGAAACTTTTCCTAATAAAACTATGCGTACTTTATCATTAAAAGCAGGGACACATATAAAGCCAACGGAAAGAAAATCTGCTTCTGTATTGCCGAATATTATTAAAAACATAGCTTTTATGTATGTTAATTTAGGGGATACGGAAGCGGCAATAACTGCGATAAAAGAAGCTAGGGAGAATGCGCCTACAGATATGAATTTAATTCTAACTGAAGCAAATTTGTATTTAAAATTAGATAAAAAAGATAAGTTTAAAGAGTTAATGGAGCAAGCAATACAGCAAGATCCAACAAATTCAACCTTATTTTTTAATTTAGGAGTTATTGCAACTGAACAAGGAGATTATGTAGCTGCAAAAGGATATTATCAAAAAAGTTTAGAGTTAAAGCCAGATCATATTAATACTAACTTTAATATGGCTGCTTTGATTTTAAAAGAGGAAACGGTTTTAGTTGAAGAAATGAATTCTTTAGGTACTTCATCTGCTGATAATAAGAAGTATGATATGTTGCAGGAAAAAAGAAGTTTAGTGTATAAAGAAGCTAAGCCTTATTTGGAAAAAATATTAAGTATAGATGCAAAAAATGAAAGTGCTGCTCAAACATTAAAAGGAATATATAGTGTGTTAGGGGAAACGGCTAAATTTAAAGAAATGAAAGCCTTATTAGAGTCACTTTAATCTCATTAGTGAGTTTTTAATTTTGTGTCTTTTTAACGTGAAATTTGTTGAAAAATAAAGTCACTGATGATAATTAAAAAAGGGAGCAATTTGCTCCCTTTTTTAATGTTTTAAAATCTCTCTTACTTCTTGTGTTATATAATCCTTTTGATGACTCTTAATTTATGAGTATGAACGTTTCTTTCGGTATTGAAGATTCCAGTATGATCTAACCTGTCAATGCGTACACAACCATGTGCATGGATAATATAGTTATCCTTCATGATAATGCCTACGTGGGTTATAATACCCTCGCTATTATCAAAAAAAGCTAAATCACCCGGCTCACTTTCTTCAATAAAACTTAAGGCTTCTCCTTGAGTGGCTTGTTGTGAGGCATCTCTGAAAATTTTATATCCATTTAGTTTGTAAACCATTTGAGTAAAACCACTACAGTCTATTCCAAATGGTGTTTTTCCACCCCATAAATAAGGAGCATTTAAATACATAAATGCAGTAGGAATTAAATTCTCCTTAGGTTGATTACCAGTAAGAGAATCACCGTCAAATTGATGGTTCAAAAGGGATAATCCGTTTAAGCTAGCGCCTAAAGGAATAAGGTTAAGGTGTCCTTCTTCTGTAGTAATATATTCAACTAAATCAGCAGAAACTTTTAGTGTTTCAGAAGATAAGCTTTTATACATATCTTCTGAAATTTCTATATATTGTTTGTTGTCAATCCAGCCTTCGTATTTATCAAATGCAAGCCTGATTTTACTCCATTTTTTGCGTTGTTCTAACACCTTAAAACAGTCGCCATACAACACTTGCGAAACGAGTTCACTAGGGTCTGCTGCTTCATGTCTTAAGGGGACAATGCTTAAATGTGTAATACCGTACTGCATTAATTGCTATTGAATATTGTTAAGCTCTTTCAATTACAATTGCAGAGGCACCACCACCACCGTTACAAATTGCAGCGGCTCCAGTTTTTGCGTTGTTTTGCTCTAATACGTTTAATAAGGTGATTAGGATTCTTACTCCTGAGCATCCTAATGGGTGACCTAATGAAACGGCACCTCCGTTAACGTTAACATTACTGTCGTTTAATCCTAGTATTTTCATATTCGCTAAACCAACTACTGAAAACGCTTCGTTAAATTCAAAGAAATCAACATTTTCTAGAGTAGTATTAGCTTTTGCTAATGCTTTTGGTAATGCTTTAGCAGGAGCTGTAGTAAACCATTTTGGTTCTTGAGCAGCATCAGCATAACCTGTAATGGTTGCTAATGGAGTTAATCCTAATGCTTTTGCTTTTGCTTCTGACATTAAAACTACTGCTCCGGCTCCATCATTAATTGTAGATGAGTTTGCTGCTGTAGCGGTTCCTTCTTTTGTGAAAGCAGGACGTAAAGAAGGAACTTTATCCAATCTTACATTTGTGTATTCTTCATCTTTAGAAACGATAACTGGTTCTCCTCTTCGTTGTGGTACTTCAACAGGCACAACTTCATTGTCAAATTTCCCAGCATCCCATGCTTCACTAGATCTTTTATAAGATTCTATAGCAAAAGCATCTTGCTCTTCTCTTGTAATTTTATATTCTGTAGCACATGCATCAGCATATACTCCCATTGCTTCTTTTCCATAAGCATCTACTAAACCGTCAACTTGCATTCCATCAAGCATTTTTGATGGTCCAAATTTAGTAGAAGATCTTGCTTGGAAATAATGAGGTATTAAACTCATATTTTCCATACCTCCAGCAACAACAACTTCAGCATCTCCGCTCATAATTGCTTGAGCACCTTGCATTACAGCTTTCATTCCTGAAGCACACACTTTGTTTATAGTAGTTGCAGGTACATTTTCGGATATACCAGCATATATAGCTGCTTGTCTAGCAGGAGCTTGTCCGTTACCTGCTTGAACTACATTACCCATGATTACTTCATCAACTTTATCAGCCGATAAATTAATTTTAGCCAATGCTCCTTTAATTGCTGTAGCTCCTAATTTAGTAGCCGGTACTGTAGATAAACTTCCTAAAAAACTTCCAATTGGAGTTCTTGCTGCTGAAACGATAACAACTTTTGTGCTCATATATTTTAAATTTTTATAATTCTTACTTACTATTATGTCTGCGAATTTAATGATTTTTTATCGTGTTTGTAAGCAATAATACTATTGATTTATTGAAATTGATTTAAAAACAGATTCATAAATTCATTCCGCATTTTAATTTTACTATTTTTGAAGTAATTACAAATGTATTATGAGAAAATTCCTTAGTGCTATATACAAATATCATTCTTTGATTTACAAGGTATTTTTGTTTGTTGCTTCTACATTATTTATTGTTTATTTATTCCCAAAAGGGGGGGCTTTTAAGTATAATTTTGAGAAAGGAAAAGTTTGGCAAAATGAAAACTTGTATGCGCCTTTTGATTTTGCTGTACAAAAAACAGAAGAACAAATTACCAAAGAGGCATTAGTACTAAAAGAAACACTTCCGTATTATTTTGTATTAGATACAGTTGTGTCTAATGAGTCTGCTAATAATATACTGAATGAGTTTAATGCTACTTTTCCAGATACCCTAAATGTAGAATTAAAAAAGTACGCAAGGTTAAAGTTAAAACGAGCTATTGCTGAAATTTATAAAAACGGATTATTGGCGGATGATTTTTCCATTGATGATCGTAAAGAAGTTGTTTTAAAAATTAAAAATTCGGGAGTTGCTAAAAATTATGTTTTTGCTGATTTTTCAGCAACAGAAAACATACAAAAATCGGTTCAACGTAATTTTTCAGACACGATTTTCAATCCGATTAAAAATTATATAACCGCTGTGTTTTATAATAATATTAAAGCAAATGTAAGTTATGATAAAAGCTTTAATGAGGAGGTGTATGAACAAGAAAAAAGCAAAATCCTACCTACGGTTGGTTTACTGAAGGAAAATACAATTATTATATCAAAAGGAGAAGTAGTAGAAGGGGATAAATTTCAAAAATTACAATCACTAAAAGAAATTTATAGTTCTCAGTTATGGAACGAATCCAATTACAATTGGATTGTTTTTGGGTATGTGATATTAGTAGTTTTAGCACTACTGATGCTGATTTTGTTTCTGAAAAAGTATAGGGAATCGATATACGAAAATAATAGGAAGTTCACTTTTATCTTTTTCAATATCATTATAATGATTTTCATTACAACGGTTATTTTAAAATACCAGCCTGCCTATTTATATATAGTCCCTTTATGTATTTTACCTCTAATACTAAAAGCTTTTTTTGATGCTCGATTAGGTTTGTTTACACATGTAATTACAGTATTATTACTAGGATTTATAGTTCCTAACAGTTATGAATATATGTTTCTGCAAATTATTGCTGGAATCATTACTATTCTTACTGTTTCTGAGTTATATAAAAGGGTTAATTTATTTATTTCTGTAGCTCAAATTACGTTAGTGTACATCGTGGCTTATTTTTCGTTTTATATTATTCATGAGGGAAATATCGTAGAATTGAAATGGGAAACTTTTGGTTTGTTTATATTGTGTGGTTTGGCAATGTTATTTGCTCAGCCACTTATCTATATTTATGAAAAAACCTTCGGATTAGTTTCTGATGTTTCTTTATTAGAGTTATCCGATACCAATTCTAAGTTATTAAAATTATTAGCGGATAAAGCTCCAGGAACCTTTCATCATTCCTTAAACGTTGCTAATTTAGCTGAAGCGGCTGCGAATGAAATAGGAGCAAATGCAATGTTGATTAGGGTAGGAGCACTATATCATGATATCGGAAAAATGAAGGAGCCTACTTATTTTATAGAAAATCAAAATAATAATATAAATCCACATAATGAATTGGCACCAAAGGAAAGTGCACGAATTATTATTGATCATGTGTTAAGTGGAATTGAAATTGCTAAAAAGCATAATTTGCCTGATAGAATTATTGACTTTATCCGTACACATCATGGTACAAGTTTGGTTTATTATTTTTACAGTATGGAAAAGAAAATGAAAGAAGATGAGGTGAATCTTGAAGATTTTCAATATCAAGGACCTAAGCCATTTTCTAAAGAAACTGCTATTTTAATGATGTGTGATAGTGTGGAAGCTGCCTCAAAAAGCATTAAAAACCCTGATTATACAAAAATAAGTAATTTTGTAGATCAGATTATAGAAAAGCAAAAAAATGATGGGCAATTTCTAAATGCGGACATTACGTTTAAAGAAATTGAACAGATAAAAAAGGTTTTAAAGCAAAAGTTGATTAATATGTATCATTTACGTATTGAGTATCCTGACTAAACCTATTGATAATTAAATGATTAAAAAAAAGGTTAAAAAAAAGCATTAAAAACCTTGTGAGAAAAGGAAACTAGATGTAGATTTGCAACCGCAAATTAATATTGCGAATTGATTTATTGGAGAGGTGCCTGAGTGGCCGAAAGGACTTGTTTGCTAAACAAGCGTACCCTATCCGGGTACCCAGGGTTCGAATCCCTGTCTCTCCGCAAATAAAAATTAATTCGGGGTGTAGCGTAGCCCGGTCATCGCGCCTCGTTTGGGACGAGGAGGTCGCAGGTTCGAATCCTGCCACCCCGACAATATTAATGCTAAGGGCTCTTAGCTCAGCTGGATAGAGCACCTCCCTTCTAAGGAGGCGGTCGCAGGTTCGAATCCTGCAGGGCTCACTCGAGAGGACAAATACAAATTTTCACGTATTTGTCCTCTTTTTTTATTCTGTAACTCACTGATTGTGTTGAGTATGTGGTTCAAAACAGCATTTAATTTTAGGGTTCGACACTTGTTATTTTCAAAAATCAGTTTTTTTCCAAATATCGAACCTAGTAATAACTGTTTTCCTTCTAAATCACTCTGTATGTATAGCTTTTTAAGGTTTTTAAATAGATTTAAGCTCTGTTTGATTTGTTTGATAAAGGAAGCTCCAATATTTTTCAATTCTTCTACTTCCCACTTTAAATCCGCTTTGCTTTTCTGATAACGATCTTTTACTTTGTTAAATACGGATTGTTCAATTTGTCCTTTAAAAAGATTTTCTTCTGCATTTTCGATAATCATATCGATGTCATTAATTTCTTTTTGAAGTTTACGAACTTTTCGATCACGAGAAATTTTATCTTCCTGATATTGTTCTTTTAAGATTTTATAATACAAATCTGAAACTTCTTGACTAATCGTGATATGTTCTAACAACTCTTCAAAGAGCACATGAGCACTTTCTGCTTTAATTCTCTCCTTACACCTCGATCTACAATGATAATAATCATACAGCCCTCCTAATCGTCCTCTAGAGGAACTTGCTGTTAATGTTTTTCCACATTGAGAACATTCTATATGTCCTCTAAGTGGAAATACTTCGTTTTTTTGAATGTATTTAGTTCTTTTTTTGCTCCTACCATTTAAAATATCTTGAACTTGATAAAACAAGCGTTCATTTACAATAGCTTGATGTAGTCCTTCAACAATGGATTCATCCTCATCTTTATATGCTTTTACCTTAATTTTGCCAATATAAGCTACATTTCGAACTAATTTGTAAAAACGAGAGCGACATATTTTTAATCCCTTTTTTCTCATTTTTAGTCGTGTTTCTTCGACATTATATTCTCCAGTAGCTAATATTGCGAAAGTTTCTCTTAATTAATTCCGCTTTCTCTGTAGATACTAAACTTGCTTGACCTAATTCAGTTCTTTGATTTCTATACCCTACTGGAGCAGTTGATGTCCAAGCACCATATTTATTAGCTTTTCTTGAGCCTTCTTTGGTTCTAATGGAGATTTTATCATTCTCAACTTCTGGAATAGCTAAATAAACGGCTAACATAATTTTACTATCAGGAACTGACATATCTAAAGGTTGTTCAATGGCATTTACTGTAACTTCAATAGCTTTTAGTTTATCTATAACTTGATAAGCAGCAGCCACATTTCTAGAAAACCGATCCCATTTGGTAAATAAAATGACATCAATCTCTTTTTTATTGGCTTTCACAAACGAATACAACTTCTTCCAATCAGGCCGATTTTCAAAGTTTTTTGCAGAATAATCTTCTTGAAAATGTTTTACCACATCAATTTTCTTAATGGTACAATACCTTCTAATCACCTCTTCTTGATGTGGTAAACTATATCCATGATCTGCTTGATCATCCGTAGATACTCTAGTGTAAATTATTGCTTTTTTCATGTGATCTGTTCTTATAAATCTGATAATCAATCTTTGCGATTTTATATAAAAACGCTCTAATTAGCTCCACTTCTTTTTCGGTATAAAATTTCTTTTTTTTATTTTCTAATATTGCTTTACATTTTTTTAAACTTAACATGTTTCGTTATTCTTAATGCATTTTCAATATTTTTGATAAATGCATCCTTTTGAAACTTGCTTGATATTCTATCATAGCTTTTAGTAATTCTTACTTTTTATTTCTCTTCATTTTTTGTTTAACAGTTCGCTTGATGTGAATGACTTTTCCATTTTGCTGTTTAATCTCTATATCTTGATAATCTTGCTCTTTAAGAATATCAATAATTCTTTTATCAGCTATTATTTTTTGTGTGCTTTCAATTCTATCGATTGTATGATCTTTTTTAATAACTGTAATACTTTCAAAAGCTTTGTTTTGGATAGCTTCAAGAACCATATCTTCTTCTTGTGTTAAATTCATATACTCCATAAAAATGGTATTGAAACGAATATCTTTAACATACTTTTTTAAAATTTGATGAAGTGGGATAATTATATGAGTATCATATTCTTGATCTCTAACCATTCTTTCATATTCAAAATCATTGCAAATACAGGATAAAGCTTCATTGTTAATAGTTAGAAATAATGGTGATTCGTCTAAGAGCATCTCTAAAACAGTTATTTCTAATCGGGCATATTTTTGATCAGTATTTTCAAGTTTTATTTCTTCTTCTAGATACAATTTAATCGTTTTTATTTTTTTCATGGGATAAGAAAAACGTCTTAGCTCAATAATAATGGCTACCCAAAACATTTCCATATACGAAAAGTACCTATGTGTTGTGTCTCCTTTTCTGTCATCTGTAATTACCCCCTCATCTAGCCAATGACTTACTAACCTTTTTGATATCCCCATTACTTTAACAGGGGCAATTTTATCATTTAAGATTAGATGAAGTTCATCAATATTTTCCGGCTGAAGTTCTTTTTGTAATGATTTTAGCATAAAATGATGGTTTAACACTCTAAATATAGGTTACTTGTTCGTAACTTAAAAATAGTTACATGTTTTTAACATAGTCAAAGCCATTCTTCTTTATCAAAAATTAGAATATCTAATGCTTCTCCATTTGAAACATCATCGATATTAAAACGATGTTTAATACTTATTTTTGCTCTTAAAGAGACTATTTTTCTAAATTCTTGAAACGCTTGTGATGATGTTATTTTTTTAGGAAGTACTAAATACATTTTTCCATGTGGTTTTAACATATTCAAAAACACAAGAATATAATATTGATAATAGTTGCTAATTTTAAAATAATCAGAATGCCCTCTTACAGAGTATTCTTTAGATTCCATTTTACCATATGGGACAGTATTAATAATAGCATCAAATTCTTTATCTAAAGGATATTCTTCTGTTGTTATGTCTAATAAACCATTCAAATCATCGTTATAAAACGCAATATCAGGAAAACTATTCATAGCAGATAGATATAAACTTTTATCGGGTTCAAAGGCTATAAATTCACAATGAATATTATCGTAAGTAGCACAATCGAGCAAGTTTTTATACTTTTTAAGTATTATCCCGTCTTGAGAGTGTGAAATTAAAATTCTAAAGGAATCATCTATAAAATCTGAGCCTACCATAAATTCATCCCATAAGTATCGCAAAATAAAGTCATCTATTTTTGCAATGCTGTAAGTTGTTTTTAAACTATCAAACAAAATTTCTTTTGTAATATTTGATTCCTTATAATTTATCAAGTCAGGTTTTACAGACTCATTATAAATTCGACTTGTTAATATTCGACCAGCTTTAAATAAGTTTCTAGCTTCATGTATATAATTTCGAGGATACAAACTCAAGCGTTCGTAATTGCCATTATATTTGTTATTTAAATATTGCCATACAATTCTTCGTGTTGCTTTTTCAAAAGGATCAAAAACCAACCATTGTTCGGTTATTGTTTCATTTTCCTGTTTTCTAACAATAACAACAAACGTATAGTTTTTGTTTTCAAGGTTTTCTAGTGTCGCTTCATATTTTGGAAGGTAACACATGTTATTAAGCTCCCGATTGTTTTCTAATACTTCTTTCAAACTTTGTGCAAAGGCTAAAGCTTGTTTTGAAAAAGACGTATACCAATGTCCTTTCATTTTCGAAAATTGAAATCGAAAGTCTTTTAATAATCGTTTTAAATCTCGATCTGGGAAATTACTAAAATTTAATTCCAAACCATTTTGTGTTGTATTTCTATTAATTGTTAATTTCATCTTTTATTATTTTAAGATTCTGTATTGCAAGTACTTTTAGCATTAAGCAAATGAAGATCCAAGTATCATTTACTTAAGTATTTTAAATTTAAAGAAAGCATCACATGCTTAAAGGAAATCTTGTATGCAGTTTAATTAGCTTAGGCAAATGTTGAGTGGAGGTACAAATGCTTTAAGCAGTTCATGTATTAAGCTTCTATTGCTTTAGGATTTTTAGACAAGCTTTGAGAGTTAAGCAATAAAAAGTAGTTTCTTTTGTTTTTAAATTCTCAGCCATTTTGCTTTTAATTAGTTTCTCGAAGATGACTACATCAAAGTTAAGAAGTTTTAGCCTAAAAAAGAAGGTATGTAATTGTACACTTTTACAATTTTGAAGACCTCTTTTTCTTAGTTTTCTGTTAAAAACCAGTAATGATCTAACTTCCAATTTATCCCCCCTATTAATTAAATGTGTACAAAAACGGTCAAATTTTAATAAAAGTAGAAGTGATTTTTGCTAAAGTTGGTATCCAATTGTACACCGTTACATTTTTTTAGCCTCAATTTTTGTAAGACTCCAAACAATCCCCTTATTTATAGGGTTTCTGATTAGTACCCCCCCCCCCCTATTATATGAGAGGTCTAAAAATTGTACAATTTTCTATTTATTGCAAAATTTAAAATAGTTGTCACTATAATATCAATGGATTATGAGGTTGAAAACTTTTTGTATTCTATTGATTATAAAAGAATATTAAATGGAGGTAAAGTGCCTATTGATTAGGAATAAACTGGAAAAAAAAGTAGAGTTTTACTCATTCGTGGCTAGTTGTTAACTAGCGGCTAAATACTGTTTGTTATCCGTCATTCAATTTTAATGAGATAAAGTAAATGCTATGTATTCAAGAGGTAAAGGGTATTTCCATTTTTAATTACTATTTTATATTTGAATTCTATATCACCACAATAGCAAAATGAATAAATAAAACTTATGTAAGAACTCGTTTACCTGAATAACTAATATTTTACAATTAATAAAAATTCTAAAAGTTATCCAAAAAAAACATTACTTCTCAACGAATTTAATGTCATCACATAGTAATTGAGATTAGTACACTTTAAGCGTATTCTTAATTTACCGTTTTGTCATACACTATGAAGTTTTGAATAGTTTCTTTTAGTTTTATAGTAGTATTTAATCTAGTTACTACTGGGGTGTGATTTATAATTTTCTAAATTACTTGATTACGTTGATTATCAATATTATTAGCATTAGGTAGTTACAAAACGAATTTCCATCATTAATTATAGTTAGTTTTCAGTCTGTATTTATCTGTAAATAAGACGATTATGTGTTGTAAGTAAAGTTAAAATACGTATATTTGTGTAAGTAAGTTTTTTTGGGGATAAAAAGGATAGGCAAGAGTGTTCTCTGTTTATCCTTTTTTTATACAATTAAGCTATTTTTTTTCAGAAGTATTCTTATAACTGGTAGTACTAGAGTAGGAAAAGTTATATCGCTTCCGCGATAGGATATAAAGTAATGTATTTCAGCATATACAGGCTATTTGCTAAATTAAAAGCATGCAAGGCTGATAGCTCATATCTTAAATAGATTATCCGAATTGAAAAACAAGATTTATTAATCTTAGATGATTTTGGACTTAGAGCATTAGATAGTGTAAACAGAAACATTTTAATGGAAGTAATTGAAGATAGGCATGGAAAACATGCAACTATAGTAGTTTCACAATTACTAACAGGTATCTGGCATCAAATAATAGGAGAGTAAACTATGTAGGTGCTATTTTAGGCAGATTAGTTCACTCAGCACACAGAATTAATTTAAAAGGAGTGTCAATGAGGAAGATGTTAAGAAAAAACTATTTTTAAACCACAAATGAATCTATTTTTACCACTTCATTTACACTACTTATTTTAAATTAGGGATGAGTGGTTCCACTTAAGCCGGTTTTTCAAATAACTATATTGCCTATATTAACATCATCCAATCAGTACTTTCATTGCAATCAAAAAATACTAAATCCCCTTTTTTTTATCAAAAAAATGTACTGGATTTCTTTCTTTACCATTTTCAAACCTTTAATTAAGGTAACGCTTTGATTCACCGATTAGTACATCCGTCAGAGATACTACTTGATTGTACGATATTTCACTTTCCTTTTACTCGTTCTCTATGCTTGTTATTATAAATAAATGTTCCATTTGAATGAATTTCAAGCTCTATAATATGGGATCTTTTTTTACTGTTTTTCTAATTTCTATCTAAGAGATAATACTGAGCTGTGACCAGTTTCAATAATTAATTGCTAAAGTCATCGTTTGTGAATTCTTGATAGTTTATCACTTTTGGTTAAAAACTACCGTATGGCAGAAAGATGAGGAATACTCCAATTAATGATTTTAAAATGAATGTTATTTTTATAGATATTGATTGTTTGTTTTTTAGATGCAATAAAACATATTTTACTGTTCATTGTTCGTTAAGGGGAATTTTCCCAGCAATTTTTGCATCATCACATAATAACTGACTGGACAAATGAATAAATGCTTCTCTAGTTGCCGTATTGTCATATGTGATATAATTATCAATCGTTTCTATCAGTTTTAACGAAAGTATTTAATCTAATTGCTATTGGAGTGTGTTTACGAGTTTGGATTCAGAAAAAGCAACCAAAAGAGCTATTGCATAATTGATTAAAATTAACTACCTTAATGTTCCGTGATTTGTAATATTATTTATACTATTAAATGCTATGGAATTCAAAACTGAACTAATTTTTATGGATAAAAATTTTAAAGTACATGCTGAACTTGATGTAGCAGAAACCAAAAACTATCTTGCTCCATCTGTAATAAAACAATTGAACCCTAACTATAAAGAAGGTGATAATATTTATGTGACAGTTAAATTTTCAGTTAAGGAAATTAAGAATGTTTGTATTTACCCACTAGATAGATTAGATAAAGATGGTGAAGGTAAAAAGCTAATACTCGGTAGAAACTTTGCTCTATAAATCAACATAAAGGTTATTCAATAAGTTGTAACCTCATGCCTTTCTCAATGTCGGTTTACCTAATTAAATTTAAGTAAGCTAGTAAAAACAATATCCAGACTAGGATTATCATACGTTGTTGTCATAGTTTGTATATTTCATTAAACATCAGTACTTTGTGGTCGTTTTATAATATTTAATTAGTTTTAAAGTAAGTTAAGTTAAAGCAAGGCAGAGAACTCAAACTCTGTCTTGTTTATTGTATAAAACCTCATATTGCCCTTCACTGTGTCAACTAAAATCACACTACCAATCATTTAATAAAAAATTAGCGTAATGTATGTTTTATACAAAAAGAATAAGCCTAAAATTAAATACCTAGATGAATTCTAACAACATATAAATGTAATATGTCGTTAAAATATACTTTTTAAAGGTTTTGTTAAAAAATTAGATTAAATAACAAAAACTTTTCTTATTATTAAGTAATTTATTGCTATGCATGCATAGTGTTTGGTGATTATTCAAAGAATGTGTTTTAACTAACTAATAATTTAGGCTATGAAAAAAAAACTATTATTAATCTTTTTAATATTTAGCTCGATAATATTTTCACAAGATTACAGATATACAAATACACTTTTTCCTACAGTCATAAAAACATCAGATGTAGTTTATGGAAGTGCACCATTCATTAATACTATCACAAGTTTTAACGAGAGTAGTACTACAAATGGAGATTTAGTGATGGACATATACACACCAGAAGGAGATACTGAAATGAGTAGACCAGCTATTATATTTGCGCATGCTGGCGGATTTATAAATGGCAATAGAAATCATGATGACATAGTTGATTTTTGTACTTTTTTAGCTAAAAAGGGATATGTCACTGCAACAATAGATTATAGAAAAGGAATGTTTTTAGCAGATGAAAATGTTCCATTACATGGAGCTAGAGCAGTCTATAGAGGGCTACAAGACGGTAGGTCATCTGTTCGTTTTTTAAGGGCTAATGCTAGTACTTATGGAATAGACCCAAATAAGGTGTATTTTGCGGGAAGTAGTGCAGGGGCTTTTATTGCTTTACATGCAATTTATATGAATGATACTGAAAAACCTACAGAAGCAAATGCTTCAAGCTACACCAGTTTATTCATACCTTATTCGGCCCCAGATTTAGGCTCGGTGGATATTGGAGGTAATTTAGCTTTTGAAGGAAAACCAGATGCAGTTATTTCTCTTTGGGGTGCAATACAATCACCAGATTTAATTACAGTAACTGATACAACACCATTATTCATGGCTCATGGAATAGTAGATGGAACAGTTCCTTATGATATCGGACACCCTTTCGGTTATCCAGCATTACCTGTTGTATCGGGGAGTAAAAAAGTAAATGATAAATTAGATGTTTTAGGTTTTACCAACAAGTGTACTTATTTTGTAGATGGTGAAGACCATGAATTTTATGGAGCATCAAATGGAACTTGGCTTACTTCCCCAAATGCATATTGGGATGAGATTTTTGATAGAAGTGTAGATTTTCTTTGGAAACAGCATAAACCAGATGTTGACTTTACGGATAGTTCATCGGGCTTATCAGTTGATTTTGTTGATAATAGTACTGGTGCTGTATCTTGGCTTTGGGATTTTGGAGATGGAAATACAAGTACGTTACAAAGCCCAACTCATGTATATGCTACTAGTGGTACTTATGATGTGAAATTATATATAGAAAACAATATAAAAAGCTGGGATGAAGTCACCAAGTCGTTAACGTATGCTCCTTTATCAATAGCGGATGAATCAAAGTTAGATTTTAAAGTATATCCAAACCCAGTGAATGATTTAATTAACATCAATAGTAAATCTCCTATTAATACAGTAGAAATATATTCTGTACTTGGAAAACAACTATTAAGTATATCTGTAAATATGGATAGAATTGATATTTCACACTTAAACAAAGGGATTTATTTTATTAAAGTTTATTCTAATAATAATGTAGGAATTAAAAGAGTTGTTAAAGAATAAAAACCTGCCAGTCCAATAGGTTTTATAATTAAGGAGGTAATAATTAAACTATAAAGCAACATTTTTCTTAAAGCTTTGCTTTGTTTTTGTCATAAACTCACACCTTCCTTAACAGCGTCAAATATTATCAATGTATAACTTTTCTACCAAGACACGACCAATTCAGTCTCAGAAATGCTGTGTTTGACTGGACACTGAATTAAGAGATTACTTTAATAATTAAATTTGAAGAATGTCAAGAACCTGTAAAAATCACACAGCTGTATTTAAGCAAAAAGCTGTAGAATTAAATCGTGCTAAGAGTGGTGTAGGACAAGTAAGTCATAAGACAGGTGTTTTTTCTCAGTATTTCACCGTTGGCGAAAAGAATGTAGTGCTTATGATAAAAATTGCTTCACAGGTCTTGGTAAAGTTAAATTAATAGATAGGTAAAGAGAAATAGCCGAACTTATAAATAAATTAAAATGATGTTGCTTTAGAAAAGAGATATTAAAAAAGACGGTGAGTATCTTCTTCAAGAGAAGTTTAGGCTCGTAAAACACCACAAATTTGAATATCCAGTAGAGAAGAAGTGCAGGACATTAAATATAAGTAAAAGGGAATATTATATTTGGTTGAAGTTTGGTCTATCAAAACGTTGGTTAGAAAATGAAATTATATTAATTTTTCATACCCCATATTTTTAATATTACTCTGAGAGTTATGGGGAGTCAAGGATGAAAACAGAATTATAAAAATACGGATGTTATGCTTCTATGCAAAAGTAGCCAGAATAATGAGAGTAGTAATTTATTTGTTAGAAGGACTCGTAAATTTAAAACTATAACAGATTCTAAGCATGACTATCCAGTAGCCCTAATGCTTAATCAAGGCTTGGTATACATCGAAATAATCAAGTATGGAGGCTGAGATCACTTATGTTGACACCAAAAAAGGTTTGAAGCTGAATTATCTGTCTTTTAATGGATAAAAACATGGTATAATGCTAGAAGAATACATTCTTTTTTGAGGAATAAATCAATACAAGAATTTGAAATAAAAACTAATAATTAAAATATAGCAGTATAGTTGCTTAACTATTTGTCCATTTTTTTATTGAAAGTACAGAACAGCTTTATAGTTAAATATATTTTTTAGGAGGTGAACTAAAAAAGCATGTAAAATTAATGAATTATGAAGTAAATAACCCCTCTTTGTTTTTTATTCAAATAAATTTAAAGAGACCTAAAATACTAAGAAATTGCTAGGTTCATTTTTACCTGTATCCAACTGAGATGTATCAAAATTCGATTATTTGTAAAGTATTAAAAGTGCTAGTTCCACCAAAATTAGCTTCGAAACCAAAAGACTTCCCATACACTCTTCCAATGATTTCATATGTATGACTTCCTGCCGATAGATTTTTATAATGGTGTCCATCTAAAATAACGTATCCAGTAGCATTGCTACCAATAGCTGAACTAGTATATGGTGTAGAGTCACGGCTAATTAAATTACCGTCAATATAGACAAGTAATGATATTATTATAGGATGACCATCACCTATGCTTGAACCATCAGGATTATGTATGCTTCCTACAGCTAATGAATACTCAATAGCTACATAGCCACTTTTAGAGGTTGTAAAACTACCATTTGCTAGGCTTGTGTCAACAGATGACCCTGAAGGAGTTTCAATTTGTACTGAAGGGTTTACCAAGTCCACTCCAATAAGGTTTATTAAAGCTGTAGGTGTACTGGGTTTTAATATTAAATCACCATTGCGATTTACATAAATAACATTATCATTAATACCATCGTTATTTACGTTATTAACAGAGTTTAATCCTTCAATTCTAACAGTGGAATTTGCTCCAGCAATATGTAAATATTGCATTGGGTTTGTTGTACCTATTCCTACCTGTGCATTCACAACTATAGTTGAAGTGAATATAAATGTTAAGATGTAATATAGCTTCATATCTATAAACTTTAGGGTTATAATCTACTAAGATCGGTTTATTTAATTTGCACGTATAATGTCAATTTACTATGAATAACACATGTAAATTGTTATTTTTTAGATAAAAAGATGTTTTTTCAAGATGTGTGTTAGTGAATGTTTTTTTGTGTGTGTTATGGGAGGAATGATTCACTTAAACTGCCCCAATACACCCAGTATCATTTTGTTCCATATTTCTATTAATAGTTAATTTTGTCTTAGTATTGATTTTATATTATAAAAAAGGTTCAATAATTATTTACTTAAGGGTTTCGAATTTAGAGAAGATATTATAAGTTTATGAGAACTCTTTTTTGTAATTGAATTAATAGGTAATTGCTTTAAGTTTTTTTAGTGACTGTTTCAGTCACTAAGTAATGAATCGTAGTTTCTTTTATATTATAATTTTCATGAATTTGCTTTTAATTATTTTTTTTAAGTATTATATCTGAAAATTTGAGCGTTTTATCTGAAAATTGGCTATTAAACTTATGGTTTAATCATTTTAATTAAAAAATCATTAACTTTAGCTAAGCCTAGTCTTCCTGGTTTTAATTACTAATATGAAAACATTTATTATAATACTAAGCTTAGTGGTTAGTTTTTTTTCTTTTTCTCAAGTTGGAATCAACAACACCAACCCAAATGCGACATTAGATATTAATGGTAACTTGAGTATAAGATCGGTCACTACAACTTCAGGTACAGACGTACTTACGATTGACGCCAATAACACAGTTGCAAAAAAATATGCGCCATTAACTTATGTAGTCGGAAATATTGAAATCCCTAGATGTAATAATGTAAGTACAGGAAGCACTGGTTCTTTCAATACTGTAGTAAATGTTACCTATACTATGGATTGGACTATATTAAACAAAGTAACTGCAACAACATCAACTACCGCGTTTCAAAAGCCTTCAAAGTTGCATGTTCAATATGATATCAGTCCACCTTTATCTTTTATTCCAGATGGTTTAACTCTAACGGCTTATAATAAAAGTAACTATCCAGATACGTTTTGTGTTAACTAGACAGAATCTACTGATTCAAGATTAGCTGTAACTATAACTCGAACGGATTTAATTTCAACCAATAATGGATCCTGTTGGGCAGGTCAATTTTATATTATGGCACTTTTTATAAAGATGTAGTTAATTAGTAAAAAGAGCTGTAATTTAAATATGATAACTTTTTGTAGTTTATGCATAATGACGGGTTATGATAAAAAAGAGTTAAATATTCTGCGTTATGTATATTTGCTTTGATATTTTCTTCAAAAAATAATACTAAATACTTCCTTTACATATGTAATAAAAATACTTTTTATACAAAACGGCTAAAGGAAGGTTGTATACTGTGTGTGAATGGTTTTATATTATGCCATTATAATATTTCTTTAAACATAATAGAATAAAAAGTGCCAGATTTGTCCATTCTTTTCATTTCACCACTTAATTGTCTTACAAAAGAATTGATAAGTTTAGCCCCTAGATTACCATCATTAACATTCTCTTCAAAGCTTTTTCCTATACCATCATCTCCAAATATTAAGATATAGGTATTGTTTAATTCCGTTGGTTTTATTTCTACACTAATAGCGCCTTTTTCTCTGCCTTTAAAAGCATATTTTAAGGCATTACTTATTAGTTCATTGATAATAAGTCCAAGGGGAACTAAAGTATCTAAGTTAAGCTCTATTGGAGATAAATTTAAATCTAACTTGATGTTGATATTGACTTTATATGTATTAATTAAATCATATATAATAGGTTCAAGATGTTTTTCAATGTTTAATTTTTCTAAACTTTTTGTTTGATACATCCTTTCATGTAATAAAGCCATTGAAACCACTCGTTTTTGAGAGTCCTTAAATAAGCCGATAATATCTTTTTGTTCTAAAGTACTATCACCCTTAACTTTGGAACTTTGAATTCTAAGCAAACTATTTACTACTTGAAGATTATTTTTTACTCTATGATGTATTTCTTTGAGCATTACAGTTTTTTGAGTATTTTCTTTATTTAAGAAAAATCTGCGCTCTTTAAGTTTTATTTGATTCTTCCAAAAAGACAGAAGAAAAGTTAACAGACCAATTAATAATAAAGCTGTTATAGTATAAAACCAAGTAGTTTGATAATAAGGAGGAGATATAATAAGTATTAGTTTTTTTTCATTCCACAAATTATCATTATTTGCGGATTTTAATTTTAATGTATATACTCCAGGGTTTATATTTGTATATGTAATTTCATTTTTTGAATCTGTATACAACCATTCGGAATTAAATCCTTCTAAGTTATATGCAATTTTATTTTTTTTAGGGTTTTTAAAATGTAATGCAGCAACTGAAAAAGAAAAAACATTATGTTTGTAAGATAAAAATAATGTATCCTTATACGTAATGTTTTTATTTAAAATTATATTGTTGCTAAAACCTATCCCTAACTCATTTTCTGTTTTATTTGGTGATATTTCTTTATTAAAAATTTAAAATTTGTTATTTCTAGTTTTGGTTTAACAGAGGCTCCTTTTATACTATCCAAATAAAATGAATTAAAACTATTACTCCCGCCAAGATATATTTTATTGTTTTTATCCTTGAAAATTAAATTCTGTGATGATCCTTTTGCTTGTAAACCATCTTTTTCTGAATAATTTTTAACGGATAATTTAGAAGTATCAATAATGGACAATCCGTTTTCAGTTGAAACACATAATTTGTTATTAATTAAAAATAATCCTAAAACATTATTATTTATCAAGCCTTCATTAGTTGTGATATAGCTCTTTTTCCTAGTTTTTAAATTATACCTAATTACACCATCCCCGAATGTACCTAACCAGAGGATATCATTTTTTCCTTGAAGTATTGCCAGTATAAAAATATCATATTGATCATCAATTCCAATTTTATATCGATTCACAGTATCTTCACTTATATCGAAACTATGTAAACCATTACTTGTTCCTATCCAAATAGTATTATCATCAAAAGAATTTAAAGCTGTAATGAAATTATCTGATAAATTTGAATTCTCAGTATTATAAGCTTTGGTTTTTAAATTCTTTAATTTGATATTTTAATAAGACCTTTATGCATATTAGCTAACCATAATTCATTTTATATTCAATAAAGTCAATACTCCCCACAGTAGTATTTAAAAAATCATTCCGAATGTTTTTCAAGACTATTTTTTTATCCCAAAGTTTTAACAAATCATTATTAGGAATGTAATAATTCCCCTCTTTACCTGTTGCTATGAGGTTGTTATATTGGTCGAAATGTAATCCATAAATAAACTGATTCTCATTTAGTGTTTGTATGTTTTTTACTTCTTTAGATATTTCATTGTATACAAATACACCAGCAGTTGTTGCCATCCATATATTATCATTTCTATCTTTTACCATTGCCCAATTATATTTAGAGTATGAGTTCTGACTGTGTTGAGGGTATAAACTAAAGTGATTGAAGTGTTCTTGATTTAAGTTTAGCTTATTTAAGCCGCTTAAAGTACCAATCCATATAATACCTGTTCGATCTTGAGTAATACTTATAACTAAATCTTGGGATATACTATGTAAATTTCCTTCTTCAGATTTATAATGATGAAATGTTTTTGTTTTGGCATTGAAAAGTTGAAAACCATATCGTGTACCAACACAAATATTTTGATCAATGTCTTGATATATGGAATAAATAGGGTCATTGTTTTTATCATCAGTTGCGAATTCATATTTTTTTACTCGATTGTTAAGGTCAATAGAATATAGACCACTTGAAGTACCATACCAATATGTTTGCTTATTATCTTTGAAAATTCTTCTAATACCAATATTAGATAACGAATTATCTTCATCAAATTTGTTCTCTAATAATGTTTTATTAATATTAAAACTTTTTACTCCTTCATTTGTCGCTAATAATAAAGTTTCATTTTTTTCAAATATAAAGTCTGCAACCTTTAAATTTAAATTGTAATTTTTAAAAGAATCCGAATTAAATGAATATTTAGTCAATCCCTTGTCAATCCCTTGTCAGTCCCTATCCATAAAATTTTATTTTCATCTATTTTCAAACTATAAATCATATTTCCAGAAATAGTAGGAGAGAAGTAACGTGCAATTTGATTAGTTTCTAAATTTATTTTATTAAGTCCGTTTTTGGTGCCTACCCATAAGTTGTTTTTAGAATCTTGAATAATTGATAATATTAAATTATTGGATATACTATTAATATCTCTACTATAATTTAAATAATGTTTAACTTCATTTCCATCATATCTATTTAAGCCACCATCAGTACCAATCCATAAAAAACCATTAGTGCCTTCATAAATAACTTCTATAGTTTGCTGAGATAATTGTTGATGAAGAATGTTTTTTTCAAAAGCTAAAATATTATCCTGTGTAAAAACTAAATTAGGGATAAGAATTAAAAATAAATATAGTATATGTTTTTTCAAAAGCATATAGTAGAGATAAAGGAAAATTATATATTATAAGGTACGAATTATCTCTGTTTTTAGCAAGATTATTAAATGAGTTATTTGTATTCAAAATAAAAGTTAGAGTAGTAAAACGCCCTCAAATAACTTTAATAAAATAGGATGAACGTTCATGTTTTAGAGTATTAGCAATCAATTTTAAGGTAAGCTAAAAGAAATCTAAAGAATTTGAATGTTTTCTATAAATTAATGATAAACAGTAATTAGTTATTATAATAGTGAGAATTTAGTATGTATACAGAAACTTTTATGCTTTTGCGAGAGCTAAATGAAAACATTCTGATTTTTATAGTATCATAGCATTTATTTTTATGAACTGAAGTTTTCAGAGTAGAAATATTTAATTATCTACTACAATAAACTCGGACCTTCTGTTTAGTTGATGTTCAGTTTTTGAGCATTTTATGCCATTTGAGCAATGGTTTTGTAGCTGTGTTTCCCCATATCCCATTCCTGTTACTCTATTTGATGAAATCCCACCTATGTCTATTATATATTTTGCAGTAGATTTTGCTCTTCTATCTGATAATTTTAAATTATAATCATCACTACCTCTTGAGTCTGTGTGAGAACGCACTTGTATTTTAATGTTAGGATATTTTTTCATATATGCTATAACTTTCTGTAATTCTATAGCGGCATCTGTACGAATATATGATTTGTCTAAATCGAAATATATCGGATTTAAATCTAATTCTTTTGTTAAATCTACTCCAATAGCCACTTCGTTGACGATGGCTTTTAATACTAAATCCACTATGGGGTTCTTTTCTTCCCTTGTAACCTGAGTTGATTTAATATCTTTTTCATAAGATATTTTAGTTCCTGTAATGGCGTATTTTTTATTATTACAATCAATATTAAAATGATATTTACCTTCAGAATCAGATTTCATTCTATTTAATTCTTTTCCATTAATATCTGTTAAAACAACATTTGCGGCTGTAATAATTATGCCTTTACCATCTTTTACCATTCCAGAAATGGTTCCGTCACAAGGAGCTACTAATGGAATTAATTCTTTAAACTCATAAATATCATCATCGCCTAACCCACTTTCTCTGTTAGATGAAAAATAACCAGTTTTATCTTCTTCATTAAAAATTAAAGAAAAATCATCTGATATAGTATTGATAGGTTCTCCTAAATTATGAATATTAGTATAGTTTTCATCTTTTAAGGAAACAAACATATCGAGGCCTCCATGACCTATATGAGTATCAGATGCAAAATACAAATCACCTTTTTTACTTATGAAAGGAAAAGTATCTGATCCTGTGGTGTTTATTGTTTGACCCAAATTTACAGGAACTCCATATGTATTGTCATCACTTATGGTTACATACCAAATATCGGACTTACCCAATGTACCAGGCATATCAGATGCAAAATACAAACGAGAATTATCACTATTTAATGTTGGGTGTGCTACTGAATAGTGATCGTTATTAAAAGGTAACTCTTCTACATCTCCCCAGCTGCCATCACTTTGCTTAGTAGATTTAAATAGCTTTAATAAATTTATATCATTAGAATCTTTTTTAACCCTTTTATGGAAATAATTGTTGCGTGTAAAGTACATTGAATTCCCGTCATTTGTTAACGCTACTGTAGATTCATGATACTTTTTATTTACAGCTTTTTTTAACCGATTAATAGCTTTAGAATCTTCTTTGTCAACAAAAAACAATTGTAAAAAAGGTCTTAATTTACCATTTATTAGATGTCTTTTATTAGAAGCTGACATTGTATCACGTTCGGATGCAAAAATTAACCCTTCAGGAGTATATGCTGGTCCAAAATCTGATACTTTAGAATTAAACTCTGTTAGTTTTATTTCATAACGATTTTGGCTATATGAAGTTATTGTTGCTAATATTAGTATGATTTTTAATATGTTTTTCATGTCAAAATTGTATTAGAAGAATCTTGGTGAAATTAAATCTTTCTTATGGTGAAACAATTCAAAGCGTAAAAATATTTCATGTGAGCCAGAATTAAACTTGCCTAAACCAGTAGTATCCCAATCATATCCGTACCCTATTAATAGTTTTTGATTAATCTGAAACCCTACCATAGCACTTAAAGCTGCACTCCATCTATACGCTAATCCTAGTCTAAAACGATCATTATATAAAGCATTTAAAGATAAATCTAATTGTAAGGGGGCTCCCTCTACATATTTTAATAATCCAGAAGGTTTTAGTTTCACTTTATTACTAATGTCAAAAACATATCCTGATATAAGATAGAAATTCATACGTTCCTTGGCTTTATAAAGTGTTACACCATCTATATGCTTTGTTGTTAAAAAGTTTGGGACTGATAGTCCTACATATAATTTTTTAGTGTGGTAATAGACACCTGCTCCAAAATTAGGATTAAATCTATTTACATTTAATATTAATTGATCATCAGTATCAAAAGCGTTATTGTTATTTATTAAATCTACTTTATGCAAATTAGCAACTGCTTTTGCACCAAAGGATAACTTACCCTTTTCAGATACAGGGATTGTGTATGATATATCCAAATTGATATACTGTTCTGAAACTGGCCCTAATTTATCATTGATAAAAGATAAACCTAAGCCAATTCTACTATCTTCTATGGGCATATGGGCTGAAAAAGTTTGTGTCCGAGGGGCGCCATCTAAACCAACCCACTGGGCTCTATGAAGTCCTAATATGCTTAAAGCTCCTCTAGAACCTGCGTAAGCTGGGTTAATACTTATTGTATTAAACATATATTGTGTGTATTGGGCGTCTTGTTGTGCTTCCATATTGTATGAAATAAAGACTAATACCCCTATTAAAAACAACTTTTTCATCATGATTTTTTTTTTAATTTATTAAAAAAAATATAATTTTTTAGTATTGTCACATTTATCTGTTTACGTATAAATATCCACATTTCTGAACTTTATTTCCTGAAACTCTATGTATATATCTTACTATATAATAGTATGTGCCAACAGGTAGTTTTTTACCTTTCTTAATTGTTGTTCTTCCTTCAGATACTCCTTTGAAGCTATTATTTCTTCCTTTAGAATTATAATTGTTTGTCTCAAACACCATCACTCCCCATCGGTTGTATATTTGTACAATATTATCAGGGTGTGCTTGGATTCCAGTAATAATTAAGTAATCATTATTACCATCATCATTTGGTGTGACTATATTGTGTATTATTACGTCACAATCACCAGAATCTGTATTATTTGCATCATTGTCATCACAATCATCTGGTTCACATACTCCGTCTTGATCTACATCTATACAAGTATCACATCCATCAGGAATTCCATCGTTATCTACATCAATGTTATCATCAAAACCTGGACAAATATCATCACAATCATTCACTCCATCTCCATCAGAATCATTAGTGTTAGAGTTTGTATTAGAAGGATCATTATCATCACAATCTTCAGTTACACAAATTCCATCGTTATCTACATCTATACAAGTATCACATCCATCAGGAATTCCATCATTATCTACATCAATATTATCATCAAAACCTGGGCAAATATCATCACAGTCATTCACACCATCTCCATCAGAATCATTAGTATTAGAGTTTGTATTAGAAGGATCGTTATCATCACAATCTTCATCTGTAGTAACACCATCACAATCGGCATCGTTTGTATTATTTCCAATTGTACTATCATTATCATCACAATCATCTGGTTCACATA
>Ga0209291_1000925_pt1 | contig 27466 bp, 28 predicted proteins | sample GOMGulsemesocosm_FD_184633 | JGI IMG/M metagenome (GOLD analysis project Ga0209291, IMG submission 184633) | Methane-oxidizing microbial communities from mesocosms in the Gulf of Mexico - GOM9B Gulf of Mexico (SPAdes) (version 2) | ecosystem: Environmental > Aquatic > Marine > Cold seeps...
TAAAAGCTGCTCAAGTAAAGCAAATTTTAATGACTTCAGGATTACCAATTAAATCAACAGTGATTATGGCTGGTGATGCTGATAACAAGAAAACATTAAGTGATGTTTCTACAAGTGGTAAAATTGTAAATGCATACAATGCATTAATTATGGCAGAAATGATGTCGAAGTAATAAATTCATCATCATAAATATATACTAAACCTCAGCAATTATTGCTGAGGTTTTTTTATTTTAGACGCTCAAATAAATTTTCTCATGAAAAAATCATTCTTTCTTGGTCTAACGGCTATTTCATTGTTTTCCTGTAAAACATCGGAAAACATCATACAACCTAGTATTCAAACAGTTACTAATTCAACTTCAATTACATCAAAAGACACCTATTGGCAACAACATGTGGATTACAAGATGGATATTGATATGAATGTTGAGAACTATCAATATCAAGGAAAACAAGAATTAATATATACGAATAATTCACCTGATGATTTAACCAAAGTGTATTACCACTTGTATTTTAATGCTTTTCAGCCTGGAAGTGAAATGGATGCACGTTTACAAAATGTTCCAGACCCTGACGGAAGAATGACAACTAACCTAGGAACGAAAGAGAGTCCTAATAAAGTAAGCAGAATAAAGGTGTTAAAACCAAATGAAATTGGTTTTATCAAGATACAATCCTTAACCCAAAACGGAACTACTGTTTCGTATAAAACGGTAGGAACTGTATTAGAAGTTACCTTAAATAAACCAATCAAAGCTGGTGAAAAAGCAACTTTTAACATGGATTTTTTAGGGCAAGTTCCTTTACAAATTCGTAGATCTGGAAGAAATAATAAAGAAGGTGTTGCATTATCCATGACTCAATGGTTTCCTAAAATGGCAGAATATGATTTTGAAGGTTGGCATGCAGATGCATATATCGCAAGAGAGTTTCAAGGTGTTTGGGGTAATTTTGATGTAAAATTAACTATCGATAAAAACTACACTGTTGGTGGATCAGGATATTTACAAAATCCTAATCAAATTGGTCACGGGTATGAAGACGCTAATACAATAGTTAAAACATCTGGTAAAAAGTTGACTTGGCATTTTGTAGCCCCAAATGTGCATGATTTTACATGGGCTGCCGATCCAGATTATATACATAATAAAATCAAAGGAGCTAATGGAATTGACTTGCATTTTTTGTATAAAAACGATGAAAATATCAAAGAAAACTGGAAAAAACTACAACCAGCTACGGCAAAACTACTTGCTTTTTACAACAAACATATTGGAGAATACCCTTGGAAACAATATTCAGTAATCCAAGGTGGTGATGGAGGTATGGAGTATGCTATGTGTACACTAATTACTGGACAACGTAAATTAGGTAGTTTAATTGGTGTTACAGCACATGAGATGGCACATGCTTGGTTTCAGCATTTACTAGCTACTAATGAAACAAAACATGAATGGATGGACGAAGGAATGACTTCTTATATTTCTCATTTAGCAGAAGGAGAAGGAAAAGAAAACCCATTTGCAAGTGCCTACAGAAATTATAATTATTTAGTTTCTTCTGGTAAAGAGGAACCACAAACTACATACGCTGATAGATATCATTCTAATATGGCTTATGGTATTGCAGCCTATAGTAAAGGTGAAATTTTCTTAGCACAGTTAGGTTATATTATTGGGGAAGATAAATTAGCAGAAACGTTAAATGAATATTATAACCAATGGAAGTTTAAACATCCTACACCTAATGATTTCAAAAGAGTAGCTGAAAAAGTTTCTGGGTTTCAACTAGACTGGTATTTAACAGGATGGACACAAACTACTAAAACTGTTGATTATGCTATTAAATCAGTTGAAGGAAATACAATTACCTTAGAACGTAAAGGGCGTTTACCAATGCCTATTGATTTAATTGTTGAATATACTGATGGAACAAAAGAGTATATTTATATTCCATTACAAATGGCAAGAGCAGAAAAAACTAACGCTTATCCTGCTTTAAAAAGAACTGTTGCTAATGATTGGGCTTGGGCTCACCCAACCTACACATTTAAAGCATCAAAAACAGTAAAAAGCATTACTATTGACCCTTCAGAATTGATGGCTGATGTTGATAGAACGAATAATAGTTACAAGAAATAAGCCTAACAAAATTGTTTGTCCCAAAAACAAATGATTACATCCCATGATTGTTAAGGCTTCTATATAAGGGTTGTTTTTTTGCAAAAAAACAACCCTTATATTATGAGAAAAAAATTACTATTTATTGCCTTATTAAGTACAGCTTTTTTACAAGCACAAACCGCCATTTTTAATCCTACAATGACGGTTTCACCATTCAATATTATAAACGCTCCAGTAGCTGAAGGAGTAAATGAAATTATTGATGGTGATGTTAATACAAAGTTATTAGATTTTGATGAAAATGACGGAACAGGATTTACTGTAGATTTAGGTGGTACAAGTAAAATTGCTACTTCTATTGAAATAACTACAGCAAATGACGCTGAAGGAAGAGATCCACAAGACTTTGAAGTTTTAGGCTCTAACGATGGTGTTGTTTTTACTAGTATTGCAACAGATGTAATTCCTTGTGTTGCTACTCGGTTTTTTGCCAGGACATTTAGTTTTACAAATACTACCTCTTACTTTTACTATAGAATAAATTTTACCGATAATGAATGTAATTCAGGTGAAGGTATTATTCAAATAGCAGAAGTACAATTATATGAACCAGTTTTAGGTATAGAAGAAGATATTTTATTAAAAAATCAAGTATCTATTTACCCTAACTCAAATAACGGAGTTTTTACACTTGGGTATTCTGGTATACAGACTTTAACTGAAGCTAAAATATTTAGCTCCACAGGAAAAATTATTCAGGTTATTGATTTAAAACACTTTAACAATAACTTAGAAATCAAATTACAAAATATCAGTTCAGGAGTATATTTTGCACAAATATTAACGAACAATTCAGCAACTGTTAAAAAAATAATTGTGAATTAACCCATTTATCACATCGTTTAATATACTGTTGTAACTATACTTAATCTGGATAGAACTAATAGAGTGTATAATTCGATATGTAAAAAGCCCTTGAATGATTTCAAGGGCTTTTTTAATAATGGAACATTGTTTGTTATAGGTAATAAAAATATTATTTATGCGGTTTCCATATATTTTATGCATTTGTTTTTCACTTTCTAGTTTTAGTCAGAGTAGGTTAAAAAAAGCTAAGGAAAACCTTACACAAAACAATTTAAAAACAATTCCTTATAACAACGCTTCAGCTGGAAGTAATCCCAAAAAAACACATTTGTTGAATTTTTATTTGTTGAGTTAATCGCAGAACCGCTTTTTTGGGGTGGAAAAAAACTACTAATTGGTGAAAAAGAAATTCGTGTGTTTACCCCTATTCCATATGAAAATAATCAATACGGAGAATATGCTAAATTTGATAAGAATGATGAAGCCTATCGAGTAAATTTATTTCAAGCATCAGTAAATTATTCAAGTGGGAAGTATCGAATAAACGGATTACATGTTAATTTAGAATATCGGTTTTCAGATTTAATAGGAATTACCGTTAGACACAATCATTTTTATGAAAAGAATTTTGATGAAATAGAAAATTTAAATCTAAGTGGATTAACTTTTGATTATTATCGCATACGTGAAGAGTATATAAGCGCTTGGTGGAGTTTAGGGATAAGCTATCTAGCAAATGAAGTCAATTCTGTTGGATTTCGCTACGGGATAGGAGCGCGAATATTCGTAAAAAAACCAATTAGTGTTTTACTATCTTGGCAACAAGATTTTATAAATTCAGAAATAATTAATGAAAGTAAAATTAATGTAGACTATCATCTCAAAAAATTAAACCTCTTTGTAGGCTATAACTTTTACAATATTACTTCTATTAAAACCCCATCAGTGACTATAGGTTTACGTTATAAATTCAGATAAAACGTATTTGAGTAGGGAGATATAAAAGGGATTATTATTTTTACATGATGAATCAGACTTACCCATCCATAGAAAAACTAAAAAGCAAAAAACTCTTGGAGGAGCTTTTTAGCTCTGGAAAAAAAATAACGGAATTTCCTATAAAATTGGTGTACAAACAACTAAATTTTGAAGATGAGGTTTTGGTAAAAGCTGGCGTTTCTGTTTCTAAAAGAAATTTTAAAAAAGCAGTAGATAGGAACCGAATAAAACGACTACTACGTGAAGGATATCGACTCAACAAGTATATCCTACATGATGGGTTAAACCAAAAATATATCTGTATGTTTTTGTATCTTAGTAAAGATATGCCAACTTTTGAAGAGATAAACATCAAAATGGAACGTCTTTTAAAGAAGTTAGCAGAAAAAGAAGACTCATAAGCCTTAATTTTTCAATCGCCTCGTCGAGTTGTTTTTAAAGACGAAAAAAGGCAACTGTATTGAGTAGTCACATAACAATCTATATTATGAAAACAATCTTAAAAAAAAGAATATTTATACCAGTAATAGCAGTGCTATTATTAGCAACAACAACTTCATTTAAAAATGACTTTTTTGAAATAGCCAAACAAATAGAAATCTTCACTACCTTGTTTAAGGAGCTTAACATGAACTATGTTGACGAAACAAACCCTGGTGAGTTAATGGATACAGCTATCAAAAGTATGTTAAAGGATCTTGACCCTTATACTCAGTTTCATAATGAACAGGATGTTGAATCTTATAAAATCAACAACTCAGGAGAATATACTGGAATTGGTGCTGGCATAAACCGAAAAGATGGCCGCTTATTTATTACAGAACCTTTTAAAGATTATCCTGCAGATAAAGCTGGGTTAAAAGCAGGTGATGAAATTATACAAGTTGGTGACATTAAAGTAATCGATTCAAAAGAAGATACTGCAGCCCTTTTAAAAGGAGCGGCAAATTCAACTGTTGCTATTATATATAAACGTCAAGGAAAAGAACTACAAACGGTTTTAACCAGGTCAGCAATTGATGTAGATGCAGTCCCTTTTTATAAACTTATCAATGAGAAAACAGGTTATATCGTACTTAGTAAGTTTAATAGTAAAGCATTTAAGCAAACGAAAGAAGCAATTGTAAATTTAAAAACTGAAGGCGCAACCCAGTTGATTTTAGATTTAAGAGGAAACCCAGGTGGTTTACTTAGGGAGTCAGTACGAATAGTAAACTTGTTTGTCCCTAAGGGCGAAGTAATTGTAACTACAAAATCCAAGGTAAAAAAGTATAACAAAACTTATAAAACAAAAGACCAACCTTTAGACACTGAAATTCCATTAGTTGTTTTGGTAAACGGATCTAGTGCATCTGCAAGTGAAATAGTTTCTGGAGCGTTACAAGATTTAGATCGCGCTGTAATTATAGGGTCTAGAAGTTTTGGTAAAGGCTTGGTTCAACGCCCTAAAAAGCTTACCTATGGTACTCAATTAAAAGTAACTATATCGCGTTATTATACACCTTCAGGACGTTGTATACAAGCTTTAGATTATTGGAATAGAGATAAAAAAGGAAAAGCTGTACGTACTAATGAGAAAAACTATACTGCTTTTAAAACAAAAAATGGAAGAACCGTATATGATGGTGGAGGTGTTGACCCAGATGTTAAAATTGAAAAAAGTAAGTACAGTAATATTTCCAAAGCATTAATTAGGGAGCAGGTAATTTTTAATTTTTGTACTGATTTTTATTATAAAAACACATTCAATTCAATTGCTGATTTTTCATTTTCAGTCGCTGACTATAACTCTTTTAAGCAATATGTTTCAAACAGTGATTTTAAATATCAAACCAACACTGAAAAAGTTTTAGCAACATTAGAAAAACAAGCCACAAAAGATGATATGGTACTTGATACTGAAATTGAACAATTAAAAAACAGTATTACTACTGCTAAAACAGCTGCACTTAATACCTATAAAGAAGAATTGTCTGATATAATAACGGATCAATTAATAACCCGTTATTTTTATAAAGAAGGGTTATATAACTATCAACTTACACACCATGAATCCATTAAAAAAGGACTTGAAGTTTTGAACTCAGGTAATCATAAAACCATTTTAAAATAATTTGGCATCTCTTTTGATTACATTTGTTTAGATTTGTGATTAAACCCCCAACAACTATGAAATTAATATACGTACTATTATTCTCTGTTTTTTTCTCCTTTTCGCTATTCGCGCAAAAACAACATAGGGATGTAAATGTTTATTTTGACACAGCTATTTATAAATTAAATAGTAAAGAAAAAGGTAAGGTAGAAGAGTTTATAAACAAACTTGGTAGGGAGAAAATTGTTGAAATCATTATGTATGGGTATACTGATGATAGAGGTTCAGATAAATACAATATGAATTTATCTATAAAAAGAGCTAAAAACGTAAAAAATCATTTAATAAGTTTAGGTATCGACAAAGCGCTTTTTAAGGTTGTAAAAGGTAAAGGTGAGGTAGTCATCAGAAAATTTGATCAAGTAGAAACTGATATCGTTAGAGGTTTAAATAGAAAAGTAACTATTGATATTAAAACCATTATCCCAAAACCAAGAGTAAATGAAACACTTATTGAAAAAAAAATTGTTGAGCCATTAAATATTGGTGATCGTTTTGTTTTAGAAAATATTCACTTCCAAGAAGGCTATGCTTGGATTACTGAAAAATCATTTCCTCACTTACGTAAATTAGCAAAAATTTTAACAGATCGTCCTGATTTATATATTGAAATCCAAGGTCATGTATGTTGTACTCGTTATAGTAGAGACGCGATTGACAGAAAAACGAAAAAACAAAATTTATCGCAAACTAGAGCAAAAGCTGTATATAGTTACTTAAGACGTAAGGGAATTGGAAAAGAGCGCATGCGCTATAAAGGAATGCGTAGAACTGTTCCCTTAGGTAAAGGAGCTGAATACGACAGACGTGTAGAAATCATCATTAAAAACATTGTGAAAAAAAGACGCTTTCACGCTAATTAATTCAACTCTGTGTTTTACATAAATAAAAGAGGCTACTTTAAATTAAGGCAGCCTCTTTTGTTATAATTAAACTTATCAATAATGAATTAAGCCAAATACTTGTTTAGTTTTTTATCATTTTTATATGAGGAATTCCATCTTCTAAATATCCTTCTCCTTTTTGTGTAAATCCGTGTGTATTATAAAACTTCTCTAAATAAGTTTGAGCTGAAATATGTATGGTATTAGTTCCTAGTTGTGTTTCTATTACGTTAATACTTTCCTTTATTAAATCGTGTCCATAGCCGTACTTACGTTCATTTTTTTCCACTACTACTCTGCCAATACTGCTGGCCTCATCAAAATAATCGCCTGGTTTAAAAACACGCGTATAGGCAACTAATTTTTCGTTTTTATAACCTAAAACATGTAGTGCTTTCTGATCCTTAAAATCAATATCTTGATACACACAATCTTGTTCAACTACAAAAACTTCGCTTCGTAATTGTAATACTTCATATAACTCCTTTACAGTAAAATCTGCAAATGAGATTGTTTTCCAAGTTAGCATATTAACACGGTATTTTATTAACTCTATTTTGATGCCTACCTCCTTCAAATGCTGTGTCTAAAAAAGTTTCCACCATTGCTAAAGCTTGAGGAATTGAAGTATAACGAGCAGGGATGCTAATAATGTTTGCATCATTATGTAAACGTGTTAGCTCCGTAATTTCTTTAGTCCAACACAAACCAGCACGCACATTTGGATACTTATTAGCTGTCATTGAAACTCCATTTCCACTTCCGCAAACTAAAATCCCAAAATCAACATTTTTTGTATCAACATCTTTAGCTACAGGATGTACAAAGTCAGGGTAATCTACACTTGAGTTTTCATCAGTTCCATAATTAGTAACTGAGATACCTCGAGCTTCCAAAAGTTTAATAATTTCAAACTTATACTCTGTTCCTGCATGGTCATTACCTATAGCTATTTTCATCTATTTTATCTTTTTAATTCTAAAAGACAAAAGTACAGTATTTTAATGAAGTTTTTTCAGGAAATTATTATTGTACTATTTGCAATTATTTTTTTACATTCGCCATACATAAACCATATTAATACTTCAAAATGAAAAAAGGAATTCTAGTAGCTATAGTGTCTGTTGTCTTATTTTCTTGTCAACAAGAAAAAACAGCTTTTGTAAACAATGAAAAACTAATTGAAGAATATCAGGAACGTATTGATATTGAAGAAAAATATAAAATAAAAGTAGAGGCTTTAACCAAAAAGAAAGACTCTATAGGAAAGGCGTTACAAGAAGAAGGTGTCGCACTTCAAGCTAAAGGAGCAGGTCTATCTCAAGATAAGCAACAAGAGTTATTCGGTCCTTTTATGCAAAAAAGACAATTCTTACAACAACAAATACAGCAAGAGGAACAAGTAATGGCTCAGCAAAGTCAAAGTGAAATTGATGGTTTATTAAAGACGATTGATGAAGCAATTGTTGCTCACGGTGAAGCTAACGGTTATACTTATATTTTTGGTAAAAACAAAGTAGGTAGTGTACAATATGGTGCTGAAAAAAATGACATCACAAAAACAATACTTAACAATTTGAATAAAACCTATTCTGAAACAAAATAGTTCGCACAGAACTCTAATAATTATAAAAAGCCGCTAATAGCGGCTTTTTATGTTATATCGATTAACTTATTCCTGTACAATTTTAAATGAAGAAGCAACAAACCTTCTATCAACTATTTTTCCTGATACTTCTGCTTTTTTAATTGCTTCGCAAAAACCATCATCGGCATGTGCATCACCATGGTCATCAATATCTGTTCCCTCAACATAATAGCTATTATTGTCTATTCTTATTGCTAAATCACATCCACTACCCTTCATGTTAAACTGACATTGTCCGCATGAAGCTTCTACTAACTTATCAGAAATCGGTTCTTTTTTACATGAAATAAAACTTAGAAACAACAACACTACAACAGCTCTTTTCATCATAATAATCCTTTTAATAACAAAGGTATCTTTTTATAATTATAAATGTTTAATAAACTTAATTGGAAGTATCGGTTAAAATTACTTTTTTACTATCGTCCAAATTTCTTGTAACTCCTCATTCATTGGTTTTTCTTTACTACAAATAGGTTTTACAATCTTCTTTTGTGTAACTCTCTCTTCTTCTATGTTAACAAACATTACTACTATTCCTTTTTTCATAATTTGAGGTATTATTGTTTTTATATTATATAAAACAAGCTAAGAACTAAAAACCCTGCCTTCAGTTCTTAATTAAGTTTATATCAACTTAAAATACTATTGAAACTGAATAGCACCAACTATGATATCATTAAAATATCATAGTTTAAATAATTTTACATAAATAATGTCTAAGTTTGTTAAGTAAACAATACCTTATAAATGCCCGATACTCAAAAATCTGTTTGTGAGCAACGTGTTTTCGAAGAAGTATTTAATACTCACTCCAAAACCATCCGTAACTTCATTTACTACAAATGTGGAGATAGTGCTCAGGCTGAAGATTTAACTCAGGATGCTTTTGTAAAACTTTGGAATAATTGCGCAAAAGTCCCTTTTGAAAAAGCAAAGTCTTATTTATATACTCTAGCAAACAATGCTTTTTTAAATGAGGTAGCTCATAAAAAAGTAATTTTAAAGCATCAAAAATCTATAACTTCAATAGCTTCACATGAAAGTCCTGAATTTGTTTATAGAGAAAAGGAGTTTAAAGAAGAGTTGGATAGAGCAATTGCTAACTTAACAGAAAAGCAACGTGAGGTTTTTTTATTAAACAGGATCGAAAACAAAAAATATAGAGAAATTTCTGAAATGTTAGGCATATCCGTTAAAGCAGTAGAAAAAAGAATGCATGGAGCATTAGTGAGTTTGCGATCTGAAATTAAAGAATTTAAAAAATAAAACGTAGGGTTTTTTATTTGAATACTGTTTTAAACATATGAAACCCTCTTAATATAGCAATGGAACATCAAAATAACGATACATATTTAGCAAAATGGTTGGCAGGCGAAATGTCTGATGATGAACTCATGGAGTTTAAAAGAACAGCTGAATATAAGGATTATAAATTTATTGTTGATGTCACGGGTGGGTTAGAAAATCCTGCTTATGATCAACAAAAAAACTTCACAGCAACATTAAATAAAATAAACAATCAAAAGAACACCACTAAAATACGAACACTTATCCCTCGTTGGGCTTATGCTGCTGCCGCAGCAGTAGTTTTGTTTTTAGGGTATAGCTTCTTTTTTCAACAAACTAGTTTTCAAACTCAATTAGCTGAACAAACTAGTTTTCTATTACCCGACGGATCAGAAGTGATGTTAAATGCAGATTCAGAAATTGCATTTAAAAGCTTTAATTGGGACAGTAATAGAAGTTTAAATTTAACTGGTGAAGCTTATTTTAAAGTTAAAAAAGGATCTAAATTTACTGTAAAAACAAAAGAAGGTACTGTTGCTGTTTTAGGGACTCAATTTACCGTAAATTCAAGAAATGACTTTTATAATGTTACTTGTTTTGAGGGTAAGGTTAAAGTAACATCTGGAAAACTAAATCACATATTAACCCCTGGTAATGCCATAAGTATTCAAGATAATATTGCTACGCCATATAAAACGAATGAAGCAACACCAAGTTGGATAGCTCAAGAAAGTTCGTTTAATGAAGTAGCCATTTATGAAGTAGTAACAGAACTGGAACGTCAGTATAATATTACTATTTCTGGAAAAAAGAATTTAAAAACAGCATATTTTACCGGAAGGTTCTCTCACACTAATTTACAACAAGCTTTAACTATGGTTTTTGATACTATGGAAATTCCTTATACCTTTGATGCAAACAGAAATGTTCGTATTCAAAAGTATAAATGAAAAAAGTAGTATTCGTAATCATATTATTTTTAACGGTTCAACTAGTAGCTCAAAAACAAAAATTGAACTATTTAGATGAACCGTTATCAGTTGTAATTCCCGATTTGGAGGCTAAGTTTTCTGTACGTTTTACTTTTAACAGTGCTATCCTTAAAAACAAAACTATTCATTTTTCAGGTGATAGCACACTTGAAGAGATTCTTGCAATTATAAAACAAAAAGCTGTACTTGATTTTCAGTTTTTAGATGCTAATAACATCATTATAAAAAGAGCAACAATTGACCCTAATGTTGCTACTATGGATTTGGATGAAGTATTAATTTCCAATGAATACCTAACTACAGGTTTTGATAAAATTGAAAATGATGGCTCAATAACAGTTAACCCAGATGAATTGGGTATTCTTCCTGGATTAACAGAACCCGATGTTTTACAAAGCTTACAACTGTTACCCGGTATTTCCAGTCCTACTGAATCAGCTTCTGATATACATATTCGAGGCGGAACTCCTGATCAAAATTTAGTGCTATGGGATGGTATAAAAATGTATCATCAGGGACATTTTTTTGGTCAAATTTCTGCTTTTAATCCATACATAACTGAAACTATAAATGTCTTCAGAAGTGGTACAAGTGCTAAATATGGTGATCGTATTTCTGGGGTGATTGATATTCGTTCATCAAATAAAGTACATGATAGTTTACATATTGGAATTGGAGCTAATTTAATACAGGCTGATGCTTTTATAAAAGCTCCTATAATAAAAAACAAATTGAGTTTAACTGCTTCGATTAGACGTTCCTACTCTGATATTCTCAATACGTTTACTTTCAACAAAATGAGAAATAAAGTGTTTCAAAACACAAAAATAGATGATGGAGCAACCTCACAGTTTTCTTATAGCCAGTTTGTTGAACTTGAAAATAAATTTTACTTTACCGATTATAATTTTAAGACCGTCTGGAAACCAAATAACAAACACACCCTAAGTTTTAGTAGTTTGTTTGTGGTAAACAAACTAGACTATCGTTCAATAAATCACGAGAATAGCCTAAACTCTGTTGATAATTTAGATTTAACTAATAATGGTTTTAACTTTAAATGGGATATTTCTTTATCTGATAAAATAAGCTTCATAAACAGCGCGTATAGTTCTTCTTATAAATCAAAATATGGTTATCAGGACACTTATGGTCCAGATGATTTATATGAAACCAATAATTTGAATGATATTGATGACTTAGGAGCTACTATCGGATTATATTATACCCCAAGTAAAATCCACTTGTTTCGCTTTGGCTATGATCTTGTTTCAAATACTACTAATTATGTTATTAGCTCCAATTATAATAACATAAATCCTTTTAAAGAAAAAGACAGTGATAAATTAAACATTCATTCTTTGTTTTTTGAACACCTCTTTAAAAAACAAAAATGGATCATTCAATCCGGAATTCGAGCTAGTCAAGTTTCTACTATTAATAAAGAATTCCTTGAACCTAGGTTGTATTTAAATTATAAACTGAATAAGTATTGGGGATTAAAAACATCTTTTGAAATTAAAAACCAATCAATTAGTAAAGTACTTTCATCTACACAAAATGATTTAGGTCTAGGGAATAGTTTATGGGTATTAGCTGATGAGGGTCGACCAATTATTAATAACAGACAGTTTTCTATAGGTTTTTTGTATGAACACAAAGGTTGGAAATTAGATGTTGATGGGTATTATAAAAAAACAAAAGGACTTACATCCTTAAAAAACATCTTTAATTTAACAGAAAGAGGAGCTACATTTAATGAAGGTAAAAGTGAATCCTACGGAATTGATTTTTTAATTAAAAAACGTATTAAAAACTTTAGAAGCTGGTTAAGCTACTCATTAAGTAAAACTAACTACTTTTTTGAAGAAGTAAATAACAATAATTGGTATTTAGGAAATTTTGACCAAACTCATATTCTGTCTTTATCAAATACTTTTACTTATAAGAAATTTCAATTCTCTTTAGGATGGAATATTGCTACAGGAAAACCATACACGAATACAATAGCTATTGATAATCAAACTGGGGATATTACCTACGAACCTTTAAATGCATCTCGATTAAAAACATATCATAAATTGGATGCTAGTGTAGTGTATGACTTTTATTTAAATAATAAAAAATCGATTAAAGCACGAATTGGAGCTTCGATTATTAATATCTATGATCGAGAAAATGAGTTGGAAAAGACTTTTAGAGCTGACGATATTGAACCTATAACCTCCCCTATTTATGATTATAGAATTGTTGAGGAAACCTATTTTGGTTTAGGGTTTACCCCAAACTTTGTGTTTAGATTAAATTTTTAAAAGCTAAAGGCTGCATGAATAGTAACTATTCATACAGCCTTTTTTTATAATTAAATTTTAACGTTAAGCGTTAATCTTCATAATCCCAATCATCTTCACAATCATCATAAAGGTCTTCAAATTGCTCTAAACTTGTAATCGTTATGGTTTGATCCGTTTCTTCATCAATAACCTCAAAAGGATATATAAAATCTATTTCTTGTTGATCACTTAAGTTATCAATAAAATCAAAAAACACATCCTCATCGGTAATTGTAATTGTTACACCATCGGCTACCATATCAAATGGATATACCATATCAAAACACATTACATCATCCCAATCACCATCACAAATTTCATATAACTCTTCCATTTCATCATCTGAAGTAATTGTTATAATTTCTTCATCAACCAATACATCAACTGGGTAAATTACTTCTGGTTCATAAGCATCATTTTGAACATCAAAAAAAGTATAAAACTCTTCCTCATTATTTATAATTACTTCATTTCCTGCATCATCAACCATAGTGATAGGGAAAATAATATCAAAACATTCAAAATCATCTTCACAAAGATCAAACGCTTCTTCTAAATCTTGTTCATCATACATTACTCCCTGTTCTCCATCTCCAAAATCTAAAGTAATCGGATAAACAAAATCTGGCTCATAAGCATCTTCTTGATTTTCAAAGAAATCAAATAAAGTATCATTATCAGGAATTGTTACCTGAGTTCCGTCGGTTTGTATTACTATTAAAGGGAAAACAAAATCAAAACATTCAAAATCATCCATACAGTCGTCACCATAATCAGGGTCATCACTGTTGTTGTCATCACTACTAGTACTAGAATTAGCTGCTCTAGCGGCGTTTAAAGTGGTTTTTAATCGTTGTGTTAATGATTTTGATGTAGTATCAATGTTAGAATCATCACTTTCATTACAGGAGACCATAAAACACACAATCACTAACAGAATTAGCGAAAATAAATTGGTTCTTTTTTTCATAATTAATAGGTTTTAAGATTAATAGTAAAGTATATTCTTTCTTGACTTTAAAACAGCCATGCGTGATTTTTCCCTATGAAAAATAAAAAAACACTATCTGAAATTTGATTATACCCTGATAGATCAAAGTAAATACACTTGATTTAATTGTGTGAAGTTATTATTGTTTTTTGTGCAACAACCGTGTTAATTTAATAGATAAATCCGTTAAAATAATTTTAGCGTTTCCATTACGTTCTATGTGATAAATAGCATCATTTAGCTCCTTGTTAATAGCTAAAATATTATTTCCGTGTACAAAGGGTGCGAATTTATCTAAAGAGAACCCTTTTGTTTGAGTTTCTAAAAACACTAAATCAGTAGCTGTATAGTTTTGTAATAATGCTTGACGGAAAAAATCTAAACAATAGTTTAAAAATTGCTTTTGAGTTTCTCTACCTGTTTTGGCAATCGTTTCGCTCCAATCAATTAAATCGTTTATTGCGCTTTTATTTCCTTTAGCTCTAAAAGCAGCACGAACCCAAGTAATAAACCACTCTTCAAACTGTATATCTTCTGAGTCGTTATTTAAAATATCAACCGCCTTATTGTAATTACCATCCGATTGATGCGCAACTTTTGTTGCTTCTGTAGGAGTGATTTCAAAATTAGTCATCAATTCATTAACAATTGATTCTTCTGATAATTTAGGAAAATGTAGTACTTGACAACGTGATTTTATGGTATTAATTATCTGATCTTCATTTTCAGTAACTAAAAGAAAAACTGTTTTATTAGGAGGTTCTTCTATCAGTTTCAATAATTTATTAGCGGCAGCATTATTCATTTTTTCTACCATCCAAATGATCATAATTTTATAACCACCTTCATAGGATTTTAGCGCCAATTTCTTTACTACATCTAAAGCTTCATCAACCCCTATTTGTCCTTGTTTATTTTCAACCCCAAGGAGTTTATACCAGTCAAATAAATTACCATATGGCTGTTCCTTTACAAAAGTTCTCCAATCTTCTAAAAACAAATTACTTACCGCATGCCTTTTTACTTTATCGTTGGTAGCAACAGGAAAAGCGAAATGCAAATCAGGATGTGATAACCCATCAACCTTTAAATTACACGCATTATTATCTGCTCCACAAAGAATATGGCGTGCATAAGCAATTGCTGTAGCTAATGTACCACAGCCTTCTGGCCCTACAAACAATTGTGCATGCGGAATTCGTCCGTTATCTGTACTTGTTCTTAAGTGACTTATTAAATGTTCTTGCCCTATGATTTTTGAAAAATCCATCACACAAATATAATGGAATAATAATCCGTGCCAACAATTATCTAAACTTAAAAAGTAGTTTCAATCATTCACATAAAAAACTATCTTTGCAAAATAATAAATAGACACAGATGAAGACTATACACAACTTTGATTTCAGCTCAAAAAAAGCATTAATTCGCGTAGATTTTAACGTACCCTTAAATGATGAATTTAAAGTTACTGACACTACACGTATTGAAGCTGCAAAGCCTACTATTATTAAAATTTTAGAAGATGGTGGTAGCTGTGTATTAATGTCACATTTAGGGAGGCCTAAAGGAGTACAAGATGAGTTTTCTTTAAAGCATATTGTTTCCACTATTGAAAACGTTATTGGTGTTGAAGTAAACTTTGTAGAAAATTGTGTTGGTGCTGAAGCAGAAACTGCTGTAGCTAATTTAGAAGTTGGTAAAATTCTGTTATTAGAAAATTTACGCTTTCACGAAGAAGAGAAAAAAGGAGATACAAACTTCGCTGAACAGTTATCAAAATTAGGAGACATTTATGTAAATGATGCTTTTGGTACTGCACATAGAGCGCATGCATCTACAAGTGTTGTCGCTTCTTATTTTGGAGAGAAAAAATGTTTTGGAAGCTTATTAGCGAAAGAAATTGAAAGTATTGGTAAAGTAATGACTTCTGGTGAAAAACCAGTAACAGCAATTTTAGGAGGAGCAAAGGTGTCTTCAAAAATTACAATTATCGAAAATATTTTAGATAAAGTTGATCATGTAATTATTGGAGGAGGTATGACATTTACCTTTATAAAAGCATTGGGTGGACAAATTGGTAATTCACTAGTAGAAGATGAGTATTTAGAGCTTGCAAAATCTATTTTAGAAAAAGCGAAAGCGAAAGGAGTGGAAATTCATTTACCTGTTGATGCTTTAATTGCTGATAACTTTTCAAACGATGCCAATACACAATTGGTAGATACTACCAAAATTCCTGACGGATGGATGGGCTTAGATGTAGGGCCAGAAACTAGCGCAAAATTTGCTGACGTTTTAGCAAAATCAAAAACAATACTTTGGAACGGACCATTAGGGGTTTTTGAATTAGAAAAATTTTCAAAAGGTACCATTGCTTTAGGTAATGCAATTGTAGCTTCAACTGAAAACGGAGCGTTTTCATTAGTAGGTGGTGGTGATTCTGTAGCTGCTGCAAAACAATTTGGGTTGAGCGACAAGGTAAGTTATGTAAGTACTGGTGGTGGAGCAATGTTAGAGAGTTTAGAAGGAAAAGTATTACCTGGAATTGCTGCTATTTTAAACTAATCAACTAATTATGGGAATTATAAAAGTTGAAAACATAAAGATATATGCCTTTCATGGTTGTTTAGCCGAAGAAGGACGTATAGGAAGTGAGTACCAAGTTGACGTGACTGTTAGTGCTAATTTATCAAAATCATCGCTTACAGACGATTTAAATGACACTGTTGACTATGTGTTGTTAAATAAAATTGTAGCGGAAGAAATGGCAATTCGTTCAAAATTATTAGAAGAAGTTGGGCAACGAATTTTAGATAGAATATTTAAAGAGAGTAACTTAGTAACCAAAGCTGATGTTGCGGTTTCTAAATTAAACCCGCCGATTGGTGGTAATGTTGAGAAAGTAACTATTCTTTTAAGTAAAGAACGTTGCTAATTAAAAATATCTTATTACATTTGCTTACACATTAGGGTGTCGTGGCCGAGTGGCTAGGCAGTGGTCTGCAACACCATCTACAGCGGTTCGAATCCGCTCGACACCTCAAATTATACTAAAACCCTTACTTTAAGTAAGGGTTTTTCTTTTTAGGTACCCACATGTACCTTATTATACTAAAGTATAAACTCTAATATAAGTAATCGTTTAGAGTTTTAGTACATCAACCTTTTTTTTGAAGAATTTTTCCAACCTGCATCAGACTTGTAATCAGCAAAATAAATAACTAGGTCTGCATCAGATTTGTAATCACAAAAGTAAATAGTAACTTTTGCATCCGATTTGTAATCAGCAAAACTCCAAAGGCCTTTATTTCCTGAAGCATCCGATTTGTACTTACATTTATACACCACTAAATCAGCGTCCGACTTGTATTCTGCTACATAGACTTTTACTTTGGCATCCGATTTATATTTAACCGAATAAACTACTTGAGCAGATGTCATTTGAGCTGTAAAAAATAAAACTGCAATAGATAATAATTTTTTCATTTCAAAAAATATTTAATAGGGTATTATAATAATCCGATAATTTGAGATATTAAAAACCCTCTTATCTATAATACGCCAAGAGTTAACTAATTCTATAAAGATAGAATTTTCCCAAGAAATAAAACAAAACACTAAACATCATTTAGTTATCCTCTTTATTTTTTTAATCGTCCCACTATTCTTATCTGTAATTTTTATTATGTTACGTACAGAGCGGCCTTTACGTAAGAGTTTAACTATATCATTGTGATGATGCGTGTAAACCATTGAGTCTCAATTTCGGGAGAAACTAGTGTGTCGAATAGGTAAAACAACCAAAGGGCACGCAAAATAACTATTGCCTATAAAATTAAAAAAAGTTTAACTATTACTCCCTTATTGGTGTTGGTTATTAAATACTATTATTAGCTATACTCAAATAAGGTTAAGAGCTTTTAGTATTACAATTTCATCTAAAGATTATTTGAAACAGTTCTACTATATCTTTTATTAATTCTCTTGAAATGAGAACTTTTCATTTATTACTACTCTAGCGTTAATTTTATCATTTAAGTTTATCCACTGGTATTTCTTTGCGGGAATTTGAAAATGTGTTCCATCTAAATTATCAAAATCTAATTTATCTACATCAATACGAAAAACTTGAGGGGATTCATATAAACGTATTGTATAAATCTTGTTTTTTAAATCAGAAACTGTACTCCATTGAGTATAGTCATGAACGGTTTTGTTATTTTTTTCTAAACTTGTCCCTTTTGGAATATCAACGGTATTTAATATATGAAATGCCAAAGTATACGCATCTTCAATAGTTTTAGGTTTAAAAGAAAAGTTTGTCATCATTGCAGTTTTAACAAACCTATCTACAGGTGTGGGGCTACCAGGAATCATACCAAACCCTGTTCCTTGAGCAAAGGTTTTACACCTAAAATTATTAGCAATTGTATTTGACGTTTCTTCTTTTCCCTCTTCCATAGTTTCATAATCTGCATTTCCTTTGGCATCTTGATAGTTATAAGGAGTTATTGCTCCAAAATTATTCATAACATTGGTATGATGCCATGCTATCTCTGGATCATTAGTCAACACATTTATTGGAGCCAAATCTGTAATTGTTAATTCTCCATTTACAAACTCTAATACAATATTATTTCCTAAAGCATCATGAACAGGAAAGTGAAAATTTAGTGCTTCGGGGACTTTCTTAAATGGACTAATGACTTTAAGTCCAGATTCAAGATCATTACACTTATCCTCTAACCTCGAATTTTCACTTAAATTCAATTTATCTACCGATAGTTTGCTTATAACGTCATTACAGTTTTTACAATTAGATAGAATCCAATTGGTTAAATTAGGGTAATAAATAAGATCCTTTGTCACTTCTTCATCTGCTGTATATGCCGGAACAGGTTGATATTCACTAAGCGCAAGAACCATTGTACCAGTTGTAAGACCTTCAGTATTCATTCCGTCAGCAGCAATATCTTGACCAAAACCATTCATAGCAACAAAACCATATATTCCATTCCAAGTACATATGTGATCTTTAAGTAAACTTAAATTTGGTTTTAATACGATTTCAGAAGGCTCTTTTTTGATGATTTCTAAAAATAAATCAGAAGCGTTTTGCTTGTAATGATGACCTTTCTTACGAAAATATAATTCTGAATCTAAGCTCTTCCCTAGCTCCATTGTACGACCTATTACTAAATCATTTTGTTTTGTTTTAATTGAAAAATTTGTACACATATTTATTATAATTTTTTAATTGTATTACAAGTTTATAATTAAATTTTAATATTTTATAGAGTAGAAATACCTGTATAAAAATTAAGTGTGTTAGTCTTTTATTAAACCTATTATGTTTTATAAGTTACTTTTTTTAAAGAATCTATAATTTAAATAATATTTAGCGCTTTTAGTATTACAATTTCATCTAAGGATTCTTGATCCCCTCTGTATTTTGGATAGCCTTTTTTAATAGACTCGAATAGTAATTCATACCTTTTAATTAGCAATGCTTTATGACTTTTGGAATATTGAGGGTTATGCTCTTTCTTTAAAATAATTATCATTGTTTCCAAAGCTATCATGATATCACTATAATTACTCCAGGATATATTATTAATATCTATAGTATCGAACTCTTCCTTTAAATTTATTTTTGCTAATTTTTCAGACATTTTATATTTGTTAGTAATAATTAAACTCTTTAAGTCTTATTAAAATAATCTGGTCAATAGTATTATTAATAAAGTCACCATTCGTTTCTGTTTTTAACTCTGATTTTTATTTAACTCTTCAACAATCTGAATATCCTTTCAAAGAAATCGTCTTTATACATTGAATCAAGCAATTCCTTATTCTTTTTTTAAATATTGAAACTGAACTTCTTTATAAAAAAAAAGGCACTTAAAAGTGCCTTTTTACCCAAACTATGTATCACACTATGAAGATTTACTTGTGTGTAACTATTATAATGTTCCTTAAAAGTGATTTTTGTTACCCATTTTTTTTAGATTTTTTTAGAAAAAACTTTAAAAACATTTAATATCAACTATTTAGGAAGTGATATTTTTTCAATTTTATTTTGAATTTTCTCCATTTTACTTGGGAAGAGACGCTGTAGCATTAATACTAAGCCAATAAAAAGGATAATCAAACTGATTACTTTTTTCATTTTAAATACCACTCTAGGTGTAAGTTTATGTTTTAATTTTTTAGCTAAAAATATTTTTAACATGTCTACCGTAACATAGGAAAGTAATACGGTACCTATAAAAATAGCAACACCATTATTGGTTGTTGTAATTGACTTTGCTAAAATAATAGCAGCTATCCAACCACCCAAAACTCCTATATTGATAAAGTTTAATAAAAACCCTTTTAAAAATAATTCAAAGTAGTTTTTCTTTATCACGATGCTGTGGTGTTCTCTGAAAATTTTTCGATAGGATTTTGATGTTTTTATAAAAGAAATAAATCCATAAATAAACAGCAATACACCCCCGAAAACCAATAAATTAGGGTCGTCCTTTACTTTATCTAAAATAGAAGAAGTACTATAAAAAGCGATAAGGATAAATATAATATCTGCTACAATTACTCCAAAATCAAATACCATGGCACAGCGGAAACCTTTGGTGACACTTGTTTCCAATAATACAAAAAAAACTGGACCAATAGTAAGTGCTAAAATTATCCCGATAGGGATTGCCGATGCTACATCATTAAACATATATCAAAAGTACAAATTAACCCTGATGTAATCCTAAAAATATAGGGTATATTAAATGGTCTTTACAAATTATATAACTCCTTCTATTTTATACTGAGTTTTGAGGTCACTGTGGTATTATCAATACCAGTTAATTTGATTATATATGCACCTGTTGCAAGGTTTTCTGTTGGTATTAATAATTGTTTATATTCCTGAATAATTTTTCCGTTCAAATCAACCAGTTGTATTGCTTTTATTGGTTTATTGTTTTCAATATGAATGTGAGTTGCATCTTGCCAAATACGTATGCCTTCATTCATTACATTTTCATTTATTGAAAGATTAGGATCTTTAAAACGAATTAAAAAACGATTATCAAAAATTCCGGTTGTACTAAAATTAATAGTTGCATCAATAGTTCTAAGATCATATTCCAAACTCGTTACTGTATCTATTAAAAGAATACCATCCGCATTGGTCATATTCTCTTCCAGTTGTAATTTAAATGTATAATTTCCAGTTTCTCCTATTTTGATTCCTATTTTCACATCATTAATAAAGGTGTTTTCTATACTTTGCACTTTATATCTTGACGAATCTCCAGTTAAAAAAGAATAGATTAAAGTTGATCGACTGTCATGGTAATAAGTAGCATCATAACCATAGTCAAATCCGTTTGTAGTAGTACTCGTAGCACCAATTAACAATTGGTCGGTTTGTATCAAACTTCCAGCTTCTTTTTTTAAGCTTAACCAAAGCCTGTTTTTATCAGTATTGTCTTCTACTACATCAGACTGGATACGCATACTGTTATTAAAATATATCGTACTCACCCCTGCAGTTGTCCATATTAAAAAAGATTTACGTGGTATAATATTCTCGTTAGGTAATAAATTTACTGTATTGTACAAAAATTCAGCATTAGGGAGCGCAGTACCTAATAAGTTTTGAACAGCATATCCACCTACAAAACTTGATGATGCATGACTATTACCATCCCATTGTAACCAATGTTCAATATATCCCTGCATTCCAGATTGATTTTGGTTGATAAATTCCTTTAAAGAAATTAAACTCGGAAACGGATTTCCTATTAACACATCATCATTAGGAATGTGCGAAAAATCTAATGAAACAAGTCCATTTTCAGGAACCGTATTAAATGTTTTTAAAGCATTACTTTGTAAGGATCCAATAGCTCCTTTTAGTGTAAAACCAAGTCCGTTTATCAAACCTCTATTGGTTGGATTTAAACTCCAAGAATCATTATAAGTTTCACCATATGGAATTCCACCATGCATTGCATAAGTCCAATTTGAGCTATGATCTCCTGTTGTTGTTCCTATAGGAAATAAATCGGCTATATTAGCTAGCGTTTTGGTGGCTGTAGGTACAATAATATTTTGGTTTTCATTTGCAGTTGGAGATCCATAGTCCAAAACAATATTTTTATATCCTGCACTACACCAATAATCGTATCTATATTCTGAATATTGACCTGTTGTTGAATTTGTTATTGATTGAAAATTAATTATGCCGTTTATTTGTATTAACCCTGCATTTTCTATTATATGTAACTTTCCAAAATAATAATTTTCGAGCGTTAAGGTATATGGTGCTATAACTGTTGTGGTAAAAGTATCTTCAGTTACAAAATTATCCACTGAAAGATTAAAATCTAAATTATTATCTCCTAAAAACATACAGTTCTCTGCTAAGATGCTTCCATACCAAAATCCTCCTGAATAATTAGAAAAACTCGCAGTATCAACCAATGTATTTCCAACTGAATTTATAGTGTAGTTTGTAGTAAGATCGTTTGTGTTTATATCAAAATCGATGTATAATAATAGATTAGCTTCTACCCCAGATAAATGTTTAAATATATTGTTTTGAATAGCAGTTTCATTCAAAGCAATATTCCAAACTCTAACATCATCAATTTTTCCATTTAAAAAACTCAGGTTGTCTGTTACAACTACCGGTACATTTAATGAACTAACTTTTTTTATACCGTTTATATAAACCGAAAGTTCTGTGTTTTTAACAATACTTATACGGTACCATTTATCTACTGTAAATATCGGGTCAGTTACGATACAATTTTGTCCTGAATAGGATAATATAAATCCACCGTTAGCACTAATAAGAAAATTAGGTAATATTTGAGTGTTTAAAGTATTAACGTTTACCATAAATTCCAAGGTAAACACATTTGGGTAGCTAAAACCGATAACATCCAATGGGTTGTTTAATTCAACTGCTTTATTTGGTGATTGACTATAAACACCTAAACATATAAATACAAAAAACTTAAAAATTAAAAGTTTCATTAAATCTGATCTTTCCCTATACTAATCAAATATAGAGCTATTAATTTTAATCAATTAGCAATTATAATTTACTAAGCTGAATAAAAAAAACTCGAACCACAATGGATTCGAGTTTTTATAAATTATTATTAAGTATACTTATTTTGTTACCGCTACATTTATAGTAAAGCCAACTTTATTTGCTATTAAATAATCTGTAGGAACTCCAGCATCTCCCTCAGTGTGATAATTTAATCCCCAATCCTGTCTGTTTACAGAAAAATCTTCTGAATTAATGGCTACTGAATTATCTAACACTGCAATATTTGCATTAAAAGTTATACTTTTTGATACTTCTAATATTGTTAAATTACCCGTAATTTTTGAATTATAATCTCCTGTAGTTTTTTCTACATTTGTTAACTCAAATTTTGCAGTAGGATGCTTTTCAATATTGAAAAAATCAGGGCTTTTTAAATGCCCTTCTAATTTTCCTTTTGATTCAGCATCATCAAAACTATCAACTGTTAATGAAGCTAAATTTACTAAAAAAGTTGCATTTGTAACCGCATCATCATTCAATAAAACTGATGCGCTTTTTAACATTGCTGTTCCAAACCTTTTTTGAACTCCACCTAAATGAGCAGCTCTCCATTTAAGCATACTTCCTTCTTTTACGGTATTATAGGTTTCTGTTACTGCAGCTTTTACTATTTCAACTTCTTGTGCGTCTTTAGTATCTGCTTTTTTTTCCTTGTTTTTGCAAGATGTAAATGCTATTGCAATTACAAATAATGCGATGGCTGCTTTTTTCATTTTAATATTGGTTTTAGTTATCTGAATTCTTCTTATTTAATTTAGCTTCTTTCATTGCTTCCCCTATTTCGTTACTTGCAGTAAAACTTGCTACCATATCATTCAACATATTACTCCCCGCTTGTGGTGAATTTGGTAATAAAATTAAGTTACTATTTGTTGATCCTCCTATTGACTGTAGTGTATCATAATGTTGGGTAACAACTATTAATGCTGATGCTTCTTGTGAGTTAATTCCAACTCTGTTTAATACATCTACTGATTCTTCTAAACCACGTGCAATTTCTCTACGTTGATCCGCAATACCTTGTCCTTGTAAACGCTTACTTTCTGCTTCAGCTTTCGCTTTTTCAACTATTAATATACGTTGCGCATCTCCTTCATACTGTGCTGCAGTTTTTTCTCTATCAGCAGCATTAATTCGGTTCATCGCTTCTTTTACTTGCGAATCAGGATCAATATCTGTAACCAATGTTTTTATAATATCATATCCATAATCCAACATTGCTTCATTTAATTCTCTCTTTACAGCAACGGCTATATTATCTTTTTTTAAGAAAACATCATCCAAAATCATTTTAGGTACTTCCGCACGTACTACATCAAAAACATAAGAAGTTATTTGATCATGAGGATAATCTAATTTATAAAATGCTTCAAATACTTTCTCTTTAATTACTTTATACTGTACAGATACTTTTAAACGAACAAAAACATCATCTTTTGTTTTTGTTTCAATCATTACATCTAACTGTTGAATTTTTAAACTCAATCTTCCAGAAATTCTATCTACTAAAGGAATTTTTAAATGTAAACCTGATTGACGAATACTTTGGAATTTTCCGAAACGTTCAACTATAGCAGCCGTTTGTTGTTTTACTGTAAAAAAAGAAGAGATAAGGATTATAAATCCAAAAAAGGCGATAAGGCCGAAAAAAATTGTCATAATTACGTTGTTATATTAGTTAGTTAAATACAAATTGTAAAAAATAAGTCTACATTTGCCGCCTAAAGTTACAACTTATGAAAAATATTATAACTACATCTTTACTTTTATTCATATTACTAACCAGTTTAAATTTATCAGCTCAACGAAGAGGTGGTCAAGGAAAACATAATATGTTTGGTATTAAATTAGGCCTTACACAGTTTGATATTAAAACAGATAATTTTATCACTTCACCTTCTTCAGGTTTTATAGGTGGTATTGCTACACGAGGAGATTTTTATAATAACATGGATATTCAGCTAGGAATGAATATTTCAAATAATAACATAAAAGTTCAAGCAAGAGAAGCATCAAATAGCCACATACAAGATGTTGAATATGGTTTACTAAACGCACAGATTCAAATATTATTTGGTTATAAAATTATTGGAAACAATAGAAATATGCAGTCTAAATTTAAACTAACTGCAGAATTAGGTCCGGTTTTAATGGTAAACAGTAAAATGAAATTATCAAAAAAAGACCAAGAAGAATACATTATTGAAAAAGCAAATGTTACTGCAAAGGAACTAACTGATATTAGTGGTATTAATATTAATGGACTTGGTGGTTTATCCATGGGAATGGAGCATTTTAGAATATTTGGACACTACCAATATGGATTTAATAATATTTTAAATAAATTAAATGATATTGAGGACAATACAACAAAGTTTAAAGGAAATGTTAGTATGTTTCAATTTGGTATTTTAATCTATTTTTAGCCACGAGTGGCTTTTATTATTAAAAAATCTTAACTCATAAAAAAAGTCACTAATATATTAGTGACTTTTTTTATTTTTATTAATACGCTATTACTATTTCAATATAGCTTGAATTCTATTAATACTTTCTTCTTTACCAAGTAAAGTCATTATATCAAATACATCTGGTCCTTTCATAGCACCTACCAAACTTAATCGTAAAGGTTGCATTACTTTTCCAAAACCAATTTCTTTAGCGGTTATCCATCCTTTAACTACTGTTTGCGTGTTTTCTGAAGTAAAGTTTTCAATACCTTCAATAACAGCTACTAATTCTTGCATTAACGCTGGGGTATCTTCTTTAATCGCTTTTTTTAATGCTTTAGCATCATACTCTGTTGGCGCTTCAAAAAAGAAGTTACTTAAATCCCATAAATCATTTACAAAAACTGCTCGTTCTTTTACTAAGGAAACTGCTTGTGTTATGTATTCTTTACTAAAAGATTGCTTCGCTTTGCTTGCAATGACAGCTTCAAATGAATTAGCTATAATAGCATCATCTTGATTTACAAAATACTGTTGGTTGAACCATTTTGCTTTTTCAGGATCAAATTTAGCTCCAGCTTTATTGACACGTTTTAAATCAAAACTTTCTACTAATTCTTCCAAAGTAAATAGTTCTTGTTCCGTACCAGGATTCCATCCTAAAAATGCTAAAAAGTTTACTACAGCTTCTGGTAAATATCCATCTTCTTTAAATCCTCTTGAAGTAGTATCTGCAGTTTTCCATTCTAACGGAAATACAGGAAAACCTCCTTTATCACCATCACGCTTGCTTAATTTACCTTTACCAGTTGGTTTTAAAATTAATGGTAAATGTGCAAATTTTGGTGCGTCCCAACCAAAAGCTTTGTATAACAATATATGTAATGCCATTGATGGTAACCATTCCTCACCACGAATTACATGACTAATTTCCATTAAATGATCATCAACAATATTAGCTAAATGATAGGTTGGCATACCATCACTTTTAAATAAAATTTTATCATCTAATACATTTGTATCAATTTTAATTTCTCCACGAATTTCATCTTGTAAAATCAAAATTTCATCTTGAGGTGATTTAAATCGTACTACATATTTATCACCATTTGCTATACGTTGTGCTACTTCACTAGCATCTAACACTAAAGAATTATCTAATTTTAATCGGTTATGCCAGTTGTAAATAAATGTTTTCTTTTCTGCTTCATGAGCAGTTCTATGTCCATCTAAACTTTCTGCAGAATCAAATGCATAGTACGCATTTCCGCTTGCAATTAATTTATCGCAATACTCCTTATATATATGTTTACGTTCACTTTGTTTATATGGTCCAAATTTACCTTCCTTACCTGGTCCTTCTTCATATGGAAATCCACACCATTCCATAGCATCTTTAATATATTGTTCTGCGCCAGCAACATACCTATTTTGATCAGTATCCTCAATACGCAACACAAAAGTACCTTTGTGCTTTTTAGCAAATAAATAATTAAATAATGCGGTACGAACACCACCTATATGTAAAGGTCCTGTAGGACTTGGAGCAAAACGTACTCTAACTTCTTGTGACATGTATAACTTATTTTACACTTCCTTAT
>Ga0209291_1000926_pt1 | contig 27464 bp, 25 predicted proteins | sample GOMGulsemesocosm_FD_184633 | JGI IMG/M metagenome (GOLD analysis project Ga0209291, IMG submission 184633) | Methane-oxidizing microbial communities from mesocosms in the Gulf of Mexico - GOM9B Gulf of Mexico (SPAdes) (version 2) | ecosystem: Environmental > Aquatic > Marine > Cold seeps...
TAGTATACATACCCCTGAAACAAGGAATAGTGTGCCATAAAATAAATCAATAGAACTCAAGCCTAAAAGTTCGCCAGAAAAATTAAATAAATTTGAAAAATGCACAAACTGATTTGCGCCTAAAATCATTAGGATTATACCTAATAAAAACCGAATAATGAGTGTATAATTTGACCCCATAATAAAACAATAAATTAGTTAATTGAATTATAGAGTTTAAGTTAACTACAAGTTAGTATTAATTAATCGGATAAAAAACATTATCCGATTAATTGACTATTTTTTCCGACGAAAAGCAACGTGTTAATTTATTAAACCATTGTTTATCAAGTGTTCAGCTATCTGTATTGTGTTTGTAGCAGCCCCTTTACGAAGATTGTCACTAACAATCCATAAGTTTAAAGTATTTGCCTGTGATCCATCCCTACGAATTCTACCAACAAACACATCATCTTTTCCTTTTGCATATATTGGCATTGGGTAAGTGTTGGTTTCGGGGTTGTCCTGTAAAGTTACTCCAGGGGTGTTTTCTAATAAGCTACGAACCTCAGAAAGTTCAAAGTCATTTTCAAATTGAACATTTACGGCTTCACTATGTCCTCCAGAGGTAGGGATTCTAACAGCTGTTGCCGTAACAGCAATACTGTTGTCACCAAGAATTTTTTGTGTTTCACGCACTAATTTCATTTCTTCTTTTGTGTAGCCATTTTCCTCAAAAACATCACAGTGAGGCAATGCGTTTTGATGAATAGGGTGTGGATAAGCCATTTCCCCTTCAATACCAGCAAGCTCATTTTCTAATTGTTTTATAGCCTTAACTCCAGTTCCTGAAATAGATTGGTATGTAGATACTACGATCCTTTTAATGTTGTATTGTTTGTGCAATGGAGCTAAAGCTAATACCATTTGTATGGTAGAGCAATTAGGATTTGCTATAATTTTATCCTCCTTAGTAAGCAGGTTTGCATTTATTTCTGGTACCACCAATTTTTTTGCTAAATCCATTCTCCATGCAGAAGAATTATCAATTACAGTTGTTCCTACTGCAGCAAATTTAGGGGCCCATTCTAAAGAAGTTCCTCCACCTGCCGAAAATAAAGCAATATCTGGTTTAGATGCAACCGCAGTTTCTAAATCAACAACAGAATAGGTTTCATTACTATAGGTTATTTTTTTACCTATCGATTTTTTTGAAGCTACGGGAATCAATTCTGTCATCGGAAAATTGCGTTCCTTTAATACTTCAAGCATTATACTACCTACCATCCCTGTTACTCCAACAACTGCTACTTTCATTTGTATTGTTATTTTAAATCAAAATAAATTATGATACAAAAATAGGTATTTATCCCATGTGAAAGCTAATTATTTTCTCATAAAAATATAATATCACAAAATGTTATATAAACAAACTAAATATAAAAAAGCCACCTTTTAAAGTGGCTTTTAATACATATGTAAGCAACGCTTACTTTTTCAATAAATCTCTTATTTCTGCCAATAGATCCTCTTGAGTTGGTCCAGCTGGAGCAGCAGGAGCTTCCTCTTCTTTTTTCTTCATTTTATTAACAGCTTTTACAATCATAAACATTACAAAAGCAACAATAATAAAGTCGATAAGATTGGTTAAGAAAACACCATATTCTAGAAAAATTTCATTTTCTATAACACCTTCGGCGTTAGCAACACCTTCTTTTAATTTTAATTTCCAGTGTTTTAAGTCAGTATTAAAAATCATACCTACTAACGGAGAAACAATTCCTCCTGTAAATGCAGTTACGACTTCTTTAAAAGCAGCACCCATAACAAAACCTACCGCAATATCTACAAGATTTCCTTTCATTGCGAAATCTTTAAACTCTTTTATCATGCTCATAATTTATGATTTTTTTTTAATTAGTTAGATCAATTACGAATGTACAAGAAAATCTGAATAATTATTAAAAAGAGTTAAAAACAAAGTTTATTTCCGATGAACAACTCTTTTTATTCGTCTAGAAGTAGCTGTGATGATTTCGTAGGAGATGGTGTTTGCTGATTTTGCAAATTCTGAAGCGGTATATTGTCCATCATAAATAATAACTTCATCTTCTTCATTACAATCAATTGTAGTGATGTCGATCATAATCATATCCATACAAACATTACCAATAATTGGCGCTTTTTGATTGTTAATAAACACACAGGCTTTTCCGTTACCGTATTGTCTGGAAATTCCGTCAGCATGTCCGATAGGAATAGTGGCTATTTTAGTGGTTTCTTTGGCGGTAAAAGCCATATTATACCCTAAACTTTCTTCTTTTTGAATGGTATGAATCTGAGATATAATAGATTTTAAAGTCGCTATTGGTTTAAGGTTTTTGTTATGAATGGCAGAATTTCCGAAACCGTATAATCCAATACCTGTCCTTACCATATCAAAATGAGCCTCAGGGTAATTTAAGATTCCTGAAGTATTTGTTAAATGGGCAAAGGGCTTTGAGGTAGACTTAGCTTCAAAAGTTGTTTTAATTGCTTTAAAACACTCTATTTGCTGTACCGTAAATTCTTTTTCACCTAGATCCTCACTTGCAGCTAAATGAGAAAAAATGGAAGTCACCTTAATTGCCGAGTTTGTATTGGTTAAGTCTGTTATCGAATCAATCGCATCTGCTTTGAACCCAAGACGATTTAAACCTGTATTGAATTTTATATGAATAGGGTACTCCGTTTGATTTAATTCGGTAGCAATTGCAATAAATTTATTTAGCACTCTAAAACTATACAAGTTAGGCTCTAAACGATATTCAATTAATGCTTTAAAATTCACCGATTGTGGATGTAAAACTAGTATAGGTTTGTGTATACCTGCTTTACGCAATTGTACTCCTTCGCTTACATAGGCAACAGCAAAATAATTAACATCTAGTTCTTGTAAATAATTGGCTATTATTTCTGAATCACTACCATAAGCAAAGGCTTTAACTACTGCTAAAATTTTTGTGTCATTATGTAAATTACTTTTAATAAACTCAAAATTATGTTTGAGTTTATTAAGGTCAATTTCTAAAGTGGTTTCTTGAATTTTCGACATTAATGGAATATTTTAAATTGAAACTTCATCAGCGTCAACATCAAAATCTTTTATCTGTTCCTTAAGCATTGCTTTGTAATAAGCTGCTCTACTTAAAGGTTCATATTCTTCAGTTTCTCCAAGTAATACAATGTCATCACTAGAGGCTTTTCGGTAACTGTATTGTGCTAAATTACCTGTTCTGGTACATACAGCATGTACTTTAGTAACATATTCTGCTGTGGCCATTAATGCAGGTATTGGTCCGAACGGATTTCCTTTAAAATCCATATCTAATCCTGCAACAATTACACGAACACCTTTGTTTGCTAAGTCATTACAAACTTTTACAATACCGTCATCAAAAAACTGTGCTTCATCAATTCCTACTACATCACAACCATCTGCTAAAATTGGAATATTAACTGCTGCAGGAACTGGAGTGGATCTAATTTCATTGGAGTCGTGAGAAACCACCATATCATCATCATATCGAGTATCAATAGAAGGTTTAAAAATTTCAACACGTTGTTTGGCAAATTGAGCTCGTTTTAAGCGTCTGATTAATTCTTCTGTTTTACCAGAAAACATGGAGCCACAGACAACTTCAATCCATCCAAATTTTTCTTTATGATTTACGGTGTTTTCTAGAAACATAATGTATTAGTGTGAGTGCAATACCAAATTAACTATCAAATGATGCATAAAATTGTTTCTTTTTAGCTGTATTTTCGTTAAAACATTTAACCGTAGTATGGCTATGCTAAAATATTTTGTCTTAATTCAACCAAAAATAACTTAATTTTAATCATATATCATTTAATACCCAAATTGGTATAAAAGTGTATTTAACAAAACTACATAAATTTAATGTATTGATTCATAAAATAGCTCTGTGTATTTTTTAGAAACAACCTTAAACAATATGAATGCCTTTTTTAGCGTTTAATTTAGTATATTTCAAGAAATTTACTGGAATATTAAACGCTTAGTTGGCAATGAAAAATATACTTAAATCAGATTTATTAGCACTCGCTGAAAAAATACGAAGTTCTTCAGAAAACATGTCGGTTTCAGAAATGCAAAATTTAGCAAAGGAATTGTATGAAAAATTAACAATTTTAAAGTTTGTTGAAGAGAATCCTGATGTTCAAGAAGTAACAGAAAGTATTCCTGTAGAAATTGTTCAAGAAACTATTAAAGAAGTAGCACCAATAGAAACAGATTTTGGTGATATAGGAATTTTATCAACATTAGATGAAAATTTATTTGTTTCTGATGAAGAAATGGAAGAACACTTTGTAGAGTCAGCAACCGAAAAAATGATTGATATTGTTGCTCAAATGGAGCCTGAAACGCAACAAATTGATGATATGTTTGAAGCGGTAATGGCACAACCTTCTGTAGGTAAAATCGATATGGAAACAGTAACTCCTACTCAACAAGATATTGACCAGGTATCAAATAAACCATCCTCTTTAAACGACCGACTTAAAAAAGGAATTACCATTGGTTTAAACGATCGTATTGCATTTGTAAAACATTTGTTTAACGGAAGTACAGAAGATTTTAACCGAGTGATATCGCAATTAAACACCTCTACAAGTGAATTAGAAGCCTTAGAGTTTTTAAACAATATGGTCAAGCCAGAATACAACAACTGGATTGGAAAAGAAGCGTATGAAGAACGTTTAGTATCTTTTTTGGAAGGTAAGTTTTCTTAAGTCACTTGTGGCTTTTATTTTTAAAGTAAACTTTGCTAGATAAACCTTAAAAACATAATTGTAAATTGTGTTTTATTGAATAAGGATAGTTAATCTTGCATCTGTAATCCTTCAAATAGGTTTTACTTTTTGAGGCTTGCCTCTAACCACAACTAATATTTTTAATACTGCCTTTTTGTATATGTATTTAAGGCATTGATTTAGTATACTCATGAGTAAATTATATATAGTTCCAACACCTATTGGTAACCTAGAGGACATGACTTTTAGAGGAATAAGAGTCCTAAAAGAAGCAGATTTAATTCTTGCTGAAGACACGAGAACTTCAGGGAAATTACTGAAGCATTTTGAAATAAATACACACATGCAAAGCCACCATATGCATAATGAGCATAAAACGGTTGAAAGCGTAATTCAAAAATTAAAAGCTGGACAAACCATAGCTTTAATATCTGATGCTGGTACCCCAGCAATATCAGACCCAGGCTTTTTATTAACCAGAGCTTGTGTTAATGAAGATATAGAAGTAGATTGTTTACCAGGAGCTACTGCTTTTGTTCCCGCTTTAGTAAATTCAGGCTTACCAAATGATAAGTTTGTATTTGAAGGGTTTTTACCCGTGAAAAAAGGAAGGCAAACGCGTTTTAAAATACTTGCTGAGGAAACACGTACCATGATTATTTACGAATCGCCACATAAATTAGTGAAAACCTTAGGGCATTTTTGTGAGTATTTTGGTGAAGACAGACAAGTTTCTGTTTCCAGAGAATTAACCAAATTGTACGAAGAAACGGTTCGTGGTACCGCAAAAGAAGTACTTACACATTTCGAAAACAAAGCACCAAAAGGCGAAATTGTGGTGATTGTGGAGGGGAAGTAGCTTCCTTAAAAGTTATCACATAACTATCTCGAATTAAAATATCAAAATTCGTCAATTCGAGTGATTTTCAATGGAAAACTGTATCGAGAATAGAATTTTGTCTTCATAAATATTTTTGCTAGAAAATGAACAAACTAAACTATATAGTCAAAGCAACACAGTTACCTGAAAAAAGTGTTGTGAATACCTTAACCTTATTAGATGAGGATGCTACAATTCCTTTTATATCGAGGTATCGAAAAGAAGTGACGGGTAACTTGGATGAGGTTGCTGTTGGTGAAATAGTGAAGTATAAAGCGCTTTTTGAAGAGTTAGAAAAACGAAAATTAACTATACTAAAAGCAATTGAAGAGCAAGGGGCTTTAACTTCAGAATTGAAACATAAAATTGAAAAAGTTGTTGATTTAGTTCAATTAGAAGACATATACCTTCCGTATAAGAAAAAGCGAAAAACAAAAGCATCAGTTGCTCGTGAAAAAGGATTAGAGCCATTGGCAAAAATCATCATGAAGCAACAGGATTTAAATATTGATACTATTGCTTCACGTTATACAAAAGGGGAGGTTGCAAATAGTAGTGAAGCTTTAGAAGGGGCGAGAGATATTATTGCAGAATGGATAAATGAAAATGAGTTTGTACGTCAAAAAGTTCGGCGTATGTATCAGCGAAAATCGATAATTTCTTCAAAAATTATCAAAACAAAGAAAGACGAAGAGAAGGCACAAAAATTTCAACAGTATTTTGATTGGGATGAACCCTTAAGCAAAGCGCCTTCTCATAGGTTATTGGCTTTATTACGTGCACAAAACGAAGGGTTTGTGCGTGTGAAAGTTGAAGTTGATAAAGAAGAGGTATTAGATAGTATTGATAATACCATTATTAAAACGGGAAGTCAATCATGTGCGGATCAGATTTTTATTGCTATTGAAGACGCCTATAAGCGTTTATTACAACCTGCAATAAGTAATGAATCCTTAAAGGAGGCAAAAGAAAAAGCTGATGAAAAGGCCATACAAGTATTTTCTAGTAATTTAAAACAATTGCTCTTAGGGGCGCCTTTAGGTGAAAAACGAATTTTAGCCTTGGATCCTGGGTTTAGAAGTGGTTGTAAAGTAGTGTGCTTGGATGAAAATGGCGATTTACAACACAACGAAGCCATTTATCCACACCCACCACAAAAGAAAGAAACAGATGCGTTAAAGAAAATAAAGTCATTAGTTAACGCGTATAAAATTGAAGCTATAGCCATTGGAAACGGAACAGCATCACGAGAAACCGAAGCCTTTATAAAAAAGATTCATTTTGATAGAACGGTACAGGTGTTTATTGTAAACGAGGCCGGAGCATCAATATACTCTGCATCAAAAATTGCTCGAGATGAATTCCCTAATTATGATGTTACAGTAAGAGGAGCAGTATCTATTGGAAGACGATTAGCCGATCCATTAGCCGAGCTAGTAAAAATTGATGCAAAATCCATAGGTGTAGGGCAATACCAACATGATGTAGACCAAACCAAATTAAAAAAGGAATTAGACACCGTGGTGATGAGTTGTGTGAATAGTATTGGTGTAAACGTAAACACAGCAAGTGCGCCATTGTTGAGTTATGTATCAGGTATTGGAAATACGATTGCTGAAAACATAGTAAAATACCGAACTGAAAATGGAAGTATACAATCACGAGCAGAACTAAAAAAAGTACCTCGTTTAGGAGCTAAAGCTTTTGAACAAGCGGCTGGTTTTATGCGTATTCATGAAGGTAAGCACCCTTTGGATAATTCTGCAGTACATCCTGAACGTTATAAGTTAGTAGAGCAAATGGCCAAAGATTTAAAAGTGAAACTTTCAGATTTAATAGGTAATAAAGAATTGATTTTAAAAATACCTTTAGATAAATACTGTAATGATGATATTGGATTGCCTACACTAAGGGATATTATTCAAGAATTAGAAAAACCTGGTTTGGACCCTAGGAAATTGGCTAAAGTATTTGAATTTGCTGCAGATTTACAAAAAATAGAAGATGTAAAAGTCGGTATGCGAATTCCTGGAATTGTGAACAATATTACTAATTTTGGTTGCTTTGTCGATATTGGTATCAAGCAAAGTGGATTAGTTCATATTTCAAAATTAGCTCAAAAATATGTTTCTGACCCCAATGAAGTGGTACAATTGAACCAACATGTAAGTGTAAAAGTTATTGAGGTTGATGTACAGCGTGGAAGAATACAGTTGAGTATGGTGGATTGAAATACGATTTATCTGGCTGATTATTTTATTTGGTTGCTTCTTCAGGCATTTGAAATTTATAGCCAGAACCATGGATGTTGACTATCTTGATGGATGAATTATCCTTAAAATGCTTACGTAATTTAGATATAAAAACATCTAAACTTCTTCCAATAAAATAACTGTCATCTTCCCAAATGCTTTTTAGGATAAATTCCCTTTTTAACAAGGTGTTTGAGTTGTTCACAAACAAAGCCAAAATATCAGCTTCTTTTTGAGTTAACTGAATCTTTTTGTCACTCGTATTTAATATTAAATTAGTAAGATCCAATACATAGTTGGAGAAGGAAATTAATTTGTTTGTGGTTTGTAGTGTTTTACCCCTTTTTAAAACAGCTTTAATCCTTAGTGCTAATTCTTCTATGCTAAAAGGCTTGGTAACATAGTCATCTGCGCCAAGTTTAAATCCTTTTATACGATCCTCTTTCATAGCCTTTGCCGTCAAGAATATAATCGGAATATCTAAATCACTCTTTCTAATTTCAGTTGCCAAGCTAAATCCATCCATATTGGGCATCATAACATCTAATAAACATAGGTCAAAAGAACGTTTGTTAAATTCAATTAATGCAGATTTTCCGTCAGATAAATGTGTAACAGTATAATGGTAGTTTTCAAGGCTATCTTTTAATAAAAAGCCCATGCTTTCATCGTCTTCAACTAATAAGATCCGTTTTTTGATGCTCATAATTATATTGGTAAGAAGATGTTAAAAGTAGTCCCCTTATTTTTTTTACTTTTAAAGGTAAGCAAACCATTGTGTTTTTCTATAATAAGTTTTACATAGCTAAGCCCAATACCATGTCCTTTGGTGTTATGTACATTTCCAGTTTCGGCTCGGAAAAATTGCTCAAATATTCGCTGTTGGTTTTCCTTAGCGATACCAATTCCTTTATCGCTTATTTCAATATTGATTCCGTTTTTATTATTTGAAGTACTGATAGTTATTTCGGGGCTATTGTTAGAATATTTTATAGCATTTTCTATTAAATTATAAATCACATTTGATAGGTGTGTTTTATCGGCTAGAAGGGTAAATTGATTAGCATTTAAATTTGAATATAAAGTACCGTTTCTTTGTTGTAGTAATGGTTCAAAACTGACCAATACCGTAGTAATAATTTTATGAATATTAACCTCTTCAAAGGATAGGGATTCATCTTGTTTTTCAATAGCTGATATTTGTAACACCCGATCAACTAAATTATGCAACCGGACGTTTTCATTGTAAATTATATCAGCATACTTTTTTAATTTATGTTTATCCATTTGAATATTCTTATTTCTAATAGCTTCTGATGCCACAGAAATATTCGCAATAGGAGTTTTTAACTCATGCGTCATATTGTTTACAAAGTCCTTTTTTAAATCGGATAGTCTTTTTCCTTTAACAATAGAAACAATTATAAAAGTAAAAACAGCCAATAAAACTAACAAGCTTGTAGAGGAGTACATCCAGATACCCATTGAATTAATGAGGTAAGTTGTTTTGTTATTAATACGTATTTTAAAATCAAGAAGTTCCTTATTGTCTAGTCTACCTTTACATGCTATTTCTGTTGAATCAGATACATTCCATATGCTGTTTCCTAGTAGAACTTCATCGTTTTCTGCTTTTAGGATGAGATAGTCAAAATTAATAGCTATTTTTCTAGAACGAAATTCACTTTTTATGCAGCTATCTAATACTGCTAAATTATAATGACAATTGGTTTTTATATAAAATTCATTGGAAGCTAGTTTAGAAATAGGAGGGATTCTTGAACTGGTATCATTATCCAGTACTAATAATTGGTGTGCAATATTACGGAGGGCAATATTCAGTTTTTCATCAAATTGTCGCTCTTCTAGGGTAAAGGATTTTTTAAACCAATATACTTGTGTAATAAATAATCCGCCAATTGTTAATAGCATCAGGATTAATATAGTACGTATGGTTTTAGGAGACATATAAACAAAGTTACTATAAATAGTATTCGGTTTTGAGGAATTTACATTTCATTAACAACTTTTTACATTTCACTTTCATTAATTAGCTGTTGTTAGGTTTAATTTTGCAGGTATACTATTAAAAACAAACCAGTTATGAAAAATAGAGTAATAATAATTAGCATTTTAATTGCAGCTATAGGGTTTACCGCTTTTGGTTTTTTAAATAAACAGCAAGCCGTTAAAGTTGCCAATTTGGATATAAAGGAAACATCTTTAAAAGTAGATAAGGCAGAAATAGTTGATTTTCCTGAAGTGAAAAAACTATTGAATAATCCAAATTTGTCATATTTAGTAAAAGGAAGGTATTATCGACCGATTACAATAGAGAAAATACAAAAAGCAAAATTAGTTAGTGATCTTATTGAAGGGTATCCTAATAATTGGATTACGGCATATATTTCAGTTGAAATTAGTTCATCGTGTAAAAAAGTAAATGTGAATGCAGTAAGCCTTAACGATGTGTTGAATGTAGAACAAAAAAATATACTTAATACCGCTGATGTAGGTACTGATATTGTTATAACTGTTAAATTTAATACTAAAAACACGATAACGAATGTGTTAGAGAAAAGTGAAATGAATGTATCATTAACAGTAATTCCGGAAATAGAAGCAACTTATGTTGGAGGGTATAAAGGTATGATAGCGTACTTAAAAGAAAAAAGTAATGCTAAAATTGCAGCCATAACTACAAAACAAATTCAATTCACATCTATAAACTTTACCGTTAATAAAAAGGGTGAAACGAAAAATGTTATGTTAATGAAGACATCTGGTAATTCAGTAATAGACGAATTATTAACTGAATTAATAACAAACATGCCAAAATGGGTACCTGCAAAAAACTCAGAAGGAGCTACTGTAAATCAGAAATTCGAATTTTCAATTGGCAGTATGGTGGATGGCTGTTAAGTATAAATAGTTATTTTGTGGCCAACCTCCCAGCAAAATATCCTATTGGTATATATGCTAAACTTAAATCCAATACAGCAAACCAAGTAGGAGAAGGGAGCATAAATACAGCAGAGATTCCTCCTAACAAGAAAAACACACCAATACCTAAAGCAAATTTTAGTTTATGTGTTGCTGCAATTTTAGCAGCGATAAATGCGCCAACAAATGTTCCAAAAGCATGTGCTAAAAAGGGCATGATAAAATGTTTCGGCTCAAATAAAAACATTCCAGCTTTTAAGCCTTCCATGGTTGTATTGTCAACGCCATCTGGAAGCGGGATAAAAGTACTACCAATATTAACTATTCCCATGTTTACAATACTTCCGATAATCAAACCGGCAAGTACAGCTAAAATATTTTTAAGGATAGGATTCATGTTTCTTGTAATTTAAGTTGTGTAGCTAAGTTAGTTGATTTATTTAGAATATCAACAAAGGTAGTTTACGGATGTATTTCCTTATTTTTGTTGGTGATGACAGACGCTTTAAAATTAAAATTGCAATTATTACCTCAAGAACCTGGAGTATATCAGTATTATGATAAAGATGAAAAGATATTATATGTAGGAAAAGCAAAGAATTTAAAAAAGCGTGTTTCTTCCTACTTTACCAAAAACCACGACAATGCAAAAACTAGTGTATTGGTAAAGAAAATATGTAATATAAAGCATATCGTAGTAGCTACTGAAACAGATGCATTATTGCTGGAAAATAATCTTATAAAAAAATACCAACCTCGTTATAATGTATTGCTAAAAGATGGAAAAACCTATCCGTGGATATGTATTAAAAAAGAAGCTTTTCCAAGGGTGTTTTCTACTAGAAGAGTTATCAAGGATGGTTCAGAATATTTTGGGCCTTATACTAGTATAAAAACTGTTCGTACATTATTAGATTTGATAAAAGGATTGTATCCTTTACGTACTTGTAATTATCAATTGAGTCGGGAAAATATCAATTCTGGAAAGTTTAAAGTTTGTTTAGAATATCATTTAAAAAACTGTAAAGGAGCTTGTGAAGCATTACAAACAGAAGAGTCTTATAACAAACAAATTGTTGCTATTAGAGAAATATTAAAAGGGAATTTTAAGGACTCACTACACAACTTTAAAAAGCTAATGAATGCGTATGCTGAAAATTTACAGTTTGAAGATGCGCAACGAGTTAAAGAAAAAGTTGAGGTATTGGAAAATTACCAGTCAAAGTCGACCATAGTAAATCCTAAAATCTCTAATGTAGATGTGTTTTCAATTGTTACGGATGAAAGTTATGCATACATTAATTTCTTGCAAATTTCATACGGGTCAATCATTCGATCCCACACGTTAGAGTTGAAGAAAAAGTTAGAAGAAACCGATAAAGAACTACTAGAACTGGCTATTACTGAAATTAGAACTAGATTTCATTCAGAGTCCAAAGAATTATACGTGCCCTTTGAAGTCGATTTAGGAAGTGAATTAAAATTAACAATTCCGAAATTAGGCGATAAGAAACATATATTAGATTTATCCACTCGAAACGCGAAGTACCTTAGGATGGAACGTTTTAAACAAGTGAAAATCACCGATCCTGAACGACATTCTAACAGAATGATGAAGCAAATGAAAAAGGATTTACGATTGCATGAAGAACCTAGACATATTGAGTGTTTCGATAATTCAAATATTCAAGGAACAAATCCAGTTGCTGCCTGTGTAGTATTTAAAAATGGAAAACCTAGTAAAAGGGACTATCGTCATTTCAATATTAAAACAGTGGAAGGCCCCGATGATTTTGCTTCTATGGAAGAGGTTGTGTATCGTAGGTATAAACGTTTGCTTGATGAAGAGCAACCCTTGCCACAGTTGATTATAATTGATGGAGGTAAAGGACAATTGTCCTCATCGTTAAAAAGTTTAGATGCATTAGGGTTACGGGGGAAAATAGCTATTATAGGTATTGCCAAACGTTTGGAAGAGTTGTTTTATCCTGATGATAAATACCCATTGTACCTTGATAAAAAGTCAGAAACACTAAAAGTAATTCAGTATTTACGTAATGAGGCACATCGTTTTGGTATTGAACATCATAGAAACAGGCGTAGCAAAGGAGCATTGCAAACAGAGTTAGAAACCATTAATGGTATTGGTGAAAAAACAACTGTGGAATTAATGAAAAAGTTTAAGTCTGTGAAGCGAATTAAGCAAGCTTCCTTAGAAGAGTTGCAAAAAGTTGTCGGTTTATCGAAAGCTCAAAAAATATATCAAGAATTTCACTAGCTTTTAGTAACTTTCCAAAGTGGGGAAATCAATTTTTTATATAGCACTATTTTTAGCACCTTTTTTCTCTTTATCTCAACAACAAAAAGAGGATAAAGTTTTAAGAGTAGGCTTAGTATTAAGTGGTGGTGGTGCAAAAGGATTGGCACATATAGGAGCCTTAAAAGTAATAGAAGATTCTGGGGTTCAAATAGATTATATTGCTGGAACAAGTATGGGAGCTATAGTAGGGGCATTATATGCTTCAGGCTATTCTTCAGATGAATTACTGGTTCTTTTTAAACAGGCTAATTTTGAAGAATTAATCCGAGATGATTTTAAACGAAAAAATAAATCTTCTTTTGAGCGAAAAGATACTGACAAACATGCGGTAACTTTACCTTTTAATAATTTTAAATTAACGTTCCCTTCCGCGATATCTAAAGGACAAAATGTATATAATTTTTATGCAAAATTATTGGATCATGTTAAAGAAGTAAATGATTTTAGCAAATTACCAATTCCATTTTTATGTATTGCAACTGATGCAGAAACAGGAAAACAAGTAGTACTTGATAAGGGGTATTTACCAGACGCGATAACCGCAAGTGGTTCAATTCCTACTTTATTTGAGCCGGTAAATTTAAACGGTAAATTATTGGTAGATGGAGGGGTTTCTAATAATTACCCTATATACGAGTTGTTGGATAAGAAAATTGATATTATTATTGGTGTTGATGTACAGGATAGCTTAAGGGAAAAAGAAAAACTGAATTCAGCATCTGATATTATGTTGCAGTTGTCAAATTTTAGTACTCAAAATCAAATGCCTGAAAAGGTTAAAAAAACTACTGTTTATATAAAACCAAATATCACTAATTATTCTATCGTTTCTTTTGATCAAGGTGAGGAGATATATGCTTCAGGTTATGAAGCAGCAAAATCATCTGAAGAGCGTTTGGTTGAAATTGCAAAAAATCAGGGGATTATACCAAAACAACCCGTTAATAAAGAACGTCCAGAAAAGTATGAGTTGAAAAGCATACAAATTTCAGGGATCGAAAATTATACAAGATCATATGTTTTGGGAAAGTTAAAATTAAAAACGCCGTCTATTGTTTCTCGTAAAAAAATAGAGAAAGGAATTATATCACTGGCAGCAACTAATAATTTTAAGGTTATTAAGCACAAGGTGAAAAATGATAGTATTCTTGAATTAAATCTTTTTGAAAGTAAAAATAAAACATCTTTAAAATTAGGCTTGCACTATGATGATTTATACAAAGGGTCTGCATTAGTAAACATAACCCACAAACAGTTAATAACGAATAACGACATTGTTAGTATGGATGTTGTTTTAGGTGAAAATATTAGGTACGATTTTGAATACTATATTGATAAAGGTTTTTATTGGAGTATAGGGTTGAAGTCACGATTGAATTCTTTTGAAGAAAAAGTGAATTTGAGTATTTTTGATAACACTACCCCACCATCAACATTGATAGAAGACGATGTGGATGTGTTAGATTTGACAAATCAGTTTTATATAGAAACTCCTTTTCGGAAGAATTTAGCACTAGCCTTAGGGATTGAGCACAAAATGTTGAAAATTACTCCAGAATCAGTAGGGGCTAAAATTGAAAACGATAATTTTTTTAGTGCTTACGGTGAGTTAAAATATGATGCATTGGATGATGTTTATTACCCAACAAAAGGATTTTATTTTGCTGGGGACTATCATCAATACCTTTTTACTGGAAAAAAAACAGATGATTTTGAACAGTTTTCCATTGCTAAGGCTAAATTAGGGGGGGCTATTAAAGTACTTCCTAAAATGTATTTAAATGTATTTACAGAAGGAGGTTTTAGAGTAGGAAATAATACTAATTCGTCATTTGATTTTGTAATTGGAGGTTATGGAAATAATTTAATAAATAATTATGCATCATTTTACGGATATGATTTTTTAAGTGTTGCTGGAGATGGTTACGTAAAAGGAAACATCGACATACATTATCAATTTTATAAGAAACATTTTTTAACACTAAGTGGGAATTTTGCTAATATTGACGACGGGTTGTTTAAAGATGCAGATTGGTTGTCTTTTCCCGATCATACAGGATATGCATTAGGCTATGGAGCGAAAACAATACTGGGTCCTATGCAAATAAAATCATCATGGTCACCAGAAGTAAAAAGAGTACAATGGTTTGTAAGCTTAGGATACTGGTTTTAAATATTTAAAAGATATTGACCAATTTGTTATTTTTCTAATGCTTAACTCATAGTGGTTGATTAATTCTTAAAAAATCCCGATATTTGTAAAGTATGAAACCATTTTGGCAAAACTTATTAATATTTCTTAACTATCTCATAAAGAGAAACCCTGAATAGCGCCTTTTTTTATCTTAATGAGTAAATAGAATAATTATCATTAATTTATTCTTTAAATTTTAATCATAATAATTAAAAAAACATGCCTTTTTACCATAAATTAGGGGAAATACCACCTAAACGTCATACACAGTTCAGGAAGCCAAATGGCGATTTATATTACGAGCAATTATTTGGAACCATTGGTTTTGACGGAATGTCGTCAAACTTATACCATGAGCACAGACCAACACAAGTAAAAGAAATACGCAAACAATATAGCATTGCTCCTAAAATTGCAAAAGCAAATAATATACAATCTTATCGTTTTAGAGGGTTTCAAGTGCCTCCAGAAAACGATTATTTAGAAAGTAGAAAAACAGTACTAACTAATAGTGACTGTAATATTATTTTATCAGCACCAAAACAATCTACTAAAGAGTACTTTTATAAAAATACAGATGCTGATGAGGTTATCTTTATTCATAGAGGAACAGGGAAATTACGAACCATACTTGGGAATTTAGATTTTAAATACGGTGATTACTTGGTAATTCCGCGTGGAATCATTTATAAATTAGATTTTGATACTGAAGACAATCGTTTATTTATAGTAGAGTCTTACAGTCCAATTTATACTCCTAAACGATATAGAAACTGGTTTGGTCAGTTATTAGAGCACTCTCCTTTTTGTGAGCGTGATTTACGTAGACCAGAGGAGTTAGAAACTTATGATGAAAAGGGAGACTTTTTAATCAAAGTAAAAAAACAGGGAGATATTATAGAAATGGTATATGCAACTCATCCGTTTGATGTAGTTGGATATGACGGATATAATTTTCCTTATGCATTTTCTATACATGATTTTGAACCTATAACGGGGCGTATACATCAACCGCCACCAGTGCACCAAACCTTTGAGACCGATACATTTGTAATCTGTAGTTTTGTGCCTAGGTTATATGATTATCACCCTGATGCTATTCCAGCACCATATAACCATAGTAATATAGATTCTGATGAGGTGTTGTATTATGTTGATGGTGATTTTATGAGCAGGAATGATGTTGATGCAGGACATATTTCACTACATCCAGCAGGTATTCCTCATGGACCACACCCAGGTGCTGCGGAAAGAAGTATAGGGCATACTGAAACGGAAGAATTAGCCGTGATGGTAGATACTTTTAAGCCATTACAGGTAACTGAAGAAGCTATGAAAATAGCCGATGAAGATTATTATAAATCTTGGTTAGACAAATAATATGAAAAACATTTACTCTAACTTGATTTAGAGTTATTTAATAATTTCAGGTTTTTCGTTTATATGTAGATAAGGAGAGAACGAAATTCTATTCAAAAACAATTAATTATGGCAGCAGAAATAAAAAATTTAGAGAATTTACAAAATACTACTTACGGCTTAGAAAAATTATTTGATGACGCAGAAGATTTTCTTCCTTTATTAGGTACTGACTATGTAGAGTTATATGTAGGTAACGCAAAACAATCAGCACATTTTTACAAAACAGCATTTGGGTTTCAATCACATGCTTTTGCAGGTTTGGAAACTGGTATGAAAGACCGTGTGTCTTATGTGTTGAAACAAGACAAAATTCGTTTAGTATTAACAACACCTTTAGATGAAAACGGACCAATAAACGAGCACATTAACAAGCACGGTGATGGTGTTAAAGTAATGGCTTTATGGGTAGAAGATGCTAAAAGTGCATGGGAGGAGACTACTAAAAGAGGAGCTAAATCATTTATGGAGCCTACGGTAGAAAAAGATGAGTTTGGTGAAGTAGTTCGTGCAGGGATTCATACCTACGGAGAAACGGTTCACATTTTTGTAGAACGTAAAAACTACAACGGAACCTTTTTACCAGGATATCAAAAATGGGAATCTCATTATAACCCAGAGCCAGTAGGTTTAAAATTTATCGATCATATGGTTGGTAACGTAGGGTGGGGAGAAATGAAAGAATGGTGTGAATTTTATGCCAAAGTAATGGGGTTTGCTCAAATTATTTCATTTACAGACGATGATATTTCTACAGATTTTACGGCTTTAATGAGTAAAGTTATGTCAAACGGAAATGGACGAATCAAATTTCCTATTAATGAACCGGCTGAAGGAAAAAAGAAATCACAAATTGAAGAGTATTTAGATTTTTATAAAACCGCAGGAGTACAGCATATAGCTGTAGCAACCGATGATATTGTAAAAACAGTGTCAGAGATGCGTGATAGAGGAGTAGAATTCTTATATGTGCCCGAGGAGTATTATGATGATTTATTGGAACGAGTAGGTAAGATAGATGAAGATGTTGAGGTGCTAAAAGAACATGGTATTTTAATTGATCGTGATGATGAAGGATATTTGTTACAATTATTTACAAAACCAGTAGTGGATAGGCCAACAATGTTTTTTGAAGTAATACAACGTAAAGGAGCGCAATCTTTTGGAGTAGGGAATTTTAAAGCCTTGTTTGAAGCTATTGAAAGAGAGCAAGCAAGTAGAGGAACTCTTTAATAGATAATCGGTTTTTTAGTCGAAAGTTATTTACTTAATTGAATTATGGCAAGCAATCTAAATTTTAAAGATTTAAAGTCCATACAAAAAGCAAGAGAACTTTGTAGTACTATGTATAGTCTCACATTGAAAAATAGCTTTAGTATGGTATGGTCTCTTATGGATCAAAAGCAACAAATAATCTTATTTAGCTAATAATATTGTATAAGGAATTGACGGAACTCATTTGTTGAGTTCCGTCAATTCCTTTTTATTACTATAAGTCCTAAATCTGTGGGAAATCTCAGTTATATCGGGGATAAAGCACTAATAAAATTAATTATAACTAAATTACAAAAAAACTAATATGATCATACCACCAATTAACTTTCAAAAATGGATTGACGAAAATCGTGATAAACTAAAGCCACCAGTAGGAAATCAGATAGTGTATAAAGACACTGAATTTATTATCATGGTTGTTGGAGGTCCTAATGCTCGTAAAGATTTTCATTATAATGAAGGAGAAGAGTTTTTCTATCAAGTAGAGGGAGATATTCAATTACCAACCATTCAAGATGGAAAAGTTGTTACTTATGATATTAAAGAAGGTGAAATATTTTTGTTACCAGCACGTGTACCACATTCACCACAAAGACCAGCAAATACAGTAGGTTTAGTTATTGAGCGTATGCGTACACCTGAGGAGTTAGATTATTGTTCATGGTATTGCGAAAATTGCAATAATGAATTGCATAAAATGCCTTTTCATTTAGGTGATATTGTTACACAATTGCCAAAAATATTAAGCGAGTATTATGACACTCCTGAGTTTGTTACTTGTGATGAATGTGGTACAGTAATGAAGGAACCTGAATTAAAAAAATAAATTGATTCTTGATTCATTATTTTTCTATTGAAGAAAATAGTGGTGAGCAAGTTTTATTTGACCCCATATAAATAAATTAAAAAATGAAAGAAGCTACTATAGTAGGTGCTGGATTAGCAGGGTCCCTTTGGGCTGTTTATTTAGCAAAATCTGGATATAAAGTAACTATTTTTGAAAGACGTTCAGACATTCGTTTAGCAGAAATAACTGCAGGAAAGTCAATCAACTTAGCTTTATCCCATAGAGGTTGGGAGGCTCTAAGAGCTGTTGGTTTAGAAGAAAGTGTAAATGAATTAGCAATTCCGATGTATGGTAGAACTATGCACAGTGAAACAGGAGAGTTAACCTATCAACCATACGGACAAGAAGGACAAGCAATTTTTTCAGTTTCTAGAGGAGGTTTGAATGCCAAAATGATGGATATTGCTGAAAAAGAATATGGAGCAACTATCATATACGATCACCAATGTACAGGAGCTGATTTAGAAAACGGAGTGGTTTATTTAACTAATAAAGTTACAGGTGAGAAATTAGAACACAAATCGGATATTGTATTTGGTTGTGACGGTGCTTATTCAGCAATTCGTTACAATGCAATGCAAAAGTTGGATCGATTTGATTATAGTCAAGATTTTATTGACGATGGATATAGGGAATTATTCATCCCTCCAAATGCTGACGGATCATATAAAATTGACAAAAACTCATTGCATATTTGGCCCCGAGGAAGGTTTATGTTAATTGCTTTAGCAAATGAAGATGGGTCATTTACCTGCACACTGTTTATGCCTTTTACAGGTGATGAAAATGCCTTTGATAAAATAAACACCAAAGAAGAAATCGATGCGTTTTTCAAAAATACATTTCCTGATTTCTACGAAATGTGCCCAAATGTTTCTGATCAATGGGGGACACATCCCTTATCTAGCTTAGCAATTATGCGTTGTTACCCTTGGACTTCCGGTAAAGTGGCCTTAATGGGAGATGCAGCACATGCTACCGTGCCTTTTTTCGGACAAGGAATGAATGCAAGTTTGGAAGACTGCCATGAAATGGGGAAATTAATGGAAAAACACAATCATGATTGGCCAGTGATTTTTGAGGAATACCAAGAACAAAGAAAGCCAAACGGTGATGCAATTCAAGAATTGTCAAAATATAACTATTTGGTAATGCGTGATTATGTAGCTGACCCAGTATTCTTGTTGAAAAAGAAATTTGAAAGAAGAATTCAAGAATTATATCCAAGTAAATATGTAGCCTTGTATTCTATGGTGTCATTTTCGTCAATTCCATATGCAGAGGCGTGGAAAAAGGGTATGGAGCAGGCAAAATACATTGATGGTATAATGGAAAAACATAATATTGAAGACTTGTTTAAGCAAAATAAAATAGACGAGTTAATTCATTCTATTTTTGGTGTAGCATCAAATGCATAAGGAGTATATATGAGTTTTGAAGTAAATACAAAAGCTAATTTTTTAAACGTTAAATCGCCGTTTTCTTAGTCGCATGAATTAAGAAAAAAGGAGTGGTTATTAATGAGAAAAAATTAAAAATATGTCAACAAAAAGAGAAGAATTATTAAGGGCTATTGATGAAAAATATGCAGCAATGGGACAAGATGCTGATGTGCATTTGTCAGGATTATTGCACGCAGAGCCAATGAAATATTGGGATTTTATTCAAGTAGATGCGTTATTGGGCTTGCAAACACAGAGGACAAATTTGCCTGACGAGATGGTGTTTTTAATGTATCATCAAATTAACGAGTTGTTATTCAAAATGATTCTTTGGGAAATGCAACAAATTTCACATACTGAGGATATTAAGCCTGAAAAATTTGTAATGCATTTATCACGTATTAGTAGATACTTTGATATGTTATCAAGTTCATTTACTGTAATGGGTGATGGGATGGAGTATGACCAGTATATGAAATTTAGAGATACCTTAACTCCAGCTAGTGGTTTTCAATCTGCGCAATACAGAAAAATTGAAATAGCTTCCACGGAGTTAATTAATTTGATTGACTATAGGTTTAGGAAAACTATTGACAGAAATACTCCTTATGACCATGCTTTCGAGCATATGTATTGGCAGGTAGCTGGAAAAAATTATGAAACTGGGGAAAAGAGTAAGCTTTTAACAAATTTTGAAGACAAATATAAAGTTGAGCTAATTGACTTTATGAAAGAGTATAATCTAATTAATTTATGGACAAAGTTTAAAACTCTTCCTATGGAATATCAGGAAGATAAGAGCTTGATTAATGCAATGAGGCATTATGATCATACAATAAACATTACTTGGGTAATAAATCATTTAAATGCTGCAAAGAAGTATTTAGGTGATGCAGCTGCGACAGGAGGAAGTGACTGGCAAAAGTACATGCACCCAAGATATCAAAGAAGAATCTTTTTTCCAGAGTTATGGAGTAAGGAGGAAATGGATAACTGGGGAGTTACTAATTTAGAAGGCTGCTTAAAAATATCCTAACTTAAAACAGGTTTTTCTTGCGAAATAATTTCATAACAACCTAAAACACAGTATAATTACTAAAGTTATGTTAAAAAATTATTTTTTTATGCGAATATCATAAAAAAGGAAGTACTTTTGCGCGCTCAAACGGGGTGGTTCCCGTTTGTGACTTTAGATTATTTCATAATTTATAGTTTTGGTTGGTTAATAGAATAAAACGTTATCAGTTATTGGTAGCGTTTTTTCTTTTTTTAAGCCAAACAGTATATTTAAGATCATTTTTTACAATAAAAAAAGAAAAGCACTCCACTGACTTCTTAATACAAAATGAAGTAGTTTTATACATATCTTGTGTACTTGTATTAAGCTAATTGATTACTTTTGGAATAGTAATTGCAATCTCATAATTAGAACCAAAACCTTTACTTATGAAAAAAAACTTTTTAATAGCACTTATACTTCTATTGTGTATGCAAACCAATGCACAGGAAAAAGCTTTCGATACAGGAGAATGGTTTAAATTTCGTATCCATTATGGAATGTTTACAGCAAGTTATGCAACTATGCAAGTTGAAGACGGTGTGGTAAACGGACAAGAAATGTATCATATAAAAGGGAGAGGTAAATCTACGGGTTTATTAAGCTTGTTTTTTAAAGTTGATGATGATTATCAAACTTTTTTTAATAAGAAAACTGGTGAGCCATCTAAATTTATTAGAAAGATAGATGAAGGTGGGCATACTAAGGATATTCAAATTGATTTTGATCATGACAAAAAAATAGCATTAGTAAATGATAAAAAGCATAAGGTAAAAACATCTCATAAAATAAATATTGGAACACAGGATATGATGTCTGCTTTTTATTATTTAAGAAATAATGTAGATACTAAAAACTTAAAGGTTGGTCAGGAGATAAAAATTAACATGTTTTTTGATAAAGAAAATTTCGATTTTAAATTGAAGTTTTTAGGAAGAGAACTAGTAGAAACAAAATTTGGAAAAGTAGCAAGCTTAAAATTTCGTCCTTATGTACAATCCGGTAGAGTTTTTAAAGAAAAAGAAAGTTTAACGGTTTGGATATCTGATGATAAAAATAAAGTTCCTATTCGCTTACAAGCGGATTTAGCTGTTGGGTCAATAAAAGCGGATTTAGAAGCTTACAAAGGTTTAAAGCACTCATTTAAAATCATAGTAAATTAGTTAGGTTAAATTTAACATGCTCATTAATGTAAAAAAATGTGTGAACGTAGTGTTCACACATTTTTTTTTGTGATATTTGATGTTTAATAGAAATGACTCCTTAATTTACTAAGGTAACACTCTATAGATAAACTATAGGTAGACAAATATGTTCATGAAAATGCAAAAAATAGCTTGGTTACTAATTCTCTTTATAGGGTTGTATTCTTGTAAGAAGGAAGAAAACATACAGGTAGTTGAAGAAATTCAAACAGAAGAAATAAAGGCACCTAAATATGAGTTCGGTTTTAATCTAGATGAATTTAATGTGCTTACTGATACGATACGGTCAGGTGATAGCTTTGGAAAGTTATTATTTGAAAGTCATATTGGCTTCGGTAAAATTGAAGAAATAGTCCAAGCAACTAAAGACACGTTTGATGTTAAAAGGTTGAAAATAGGAAAGCGCTACACAATTTTAAGATCAAAAGATTCAATTCAAAAAGCTAAATATTTCATTTATCAGGATGGTAAAGTAGATTATACAGTTTTTGATTTTGCAAATGACACGTTAATAAAAGCTTATAACGCAAAAAAACCAACAAAACTAGTCGAAAGAACAGCTTCTGGTGTAATTACAAGTAGTTTGTCGGAGTCTATTGACGATGCTGGACTTAATATTTATATAGCCCATGAAATGGCAGATATCTATGCGTGGTCTATTGATTTTTTCCGTTTACAAAAAGGGGATAGTTACAAATTAAGTTTTACAGAATTATATATAGAAGACTCTATTTATGTGGGAGTAGATAAAATAAAATCGGTAGTATTTACGCATAACAAAACATCTTTTTATGCATTTGATTACAAATCGGATGTAGTAGAGGGTATTATGGATTATTATGATGAAACTGGGAAGACACTTAGAAGTCAGTTTCTAAAAGCTCCTGTTAAGTTTAGTAGAATTTCATCTAGGTACAATTTAAAACGCAGAATTAAATATTACGGAAATAGAGTTAGACCTCATAAAGGTACTGATTTTGCAGCAGCTATAGGAACTCCAATTTTAGCAACTGCTAGTGGAACTGTCACAGAATCAACTAGAAGAGGAGGTAATGGAAAATATGTAAAGATTAGGCACAATAGTACCTACAGCACACAATACTTACACATGAGTAGGCAGAATGTTAAAAAGGGACAAGTTGTTAAGCAAGGTGATGTTATTGGTTTTATAGGTATGACAGGAAATACTGGTGGACCACACGTTTGTTATCGTTTTTGGAAAAATGGTAGACAAGTAGATCCGTTACGAGAAAAACTACCTTCGGCAAAACCAATAAAAGAAGAATTAAAAGCCGATTATTTAGAGTATATTCAACCTTTGAAAGAACAGTTAGATACTATTCAATTCGAACCAATAGAAATTAATAAGAGTAATAATTAATGAGTTTTTCTAGAAAAAATCCAATAAAAACGAATTCTTGGAAAAAACTTACGGCCCATTTTGAGCAGCTGAAGGATTTTCATTTACAAGAAATGTTTAATAAAAATCCTAGAAGAGAAACTCAAATGAGTATTTCTTGGGGAGATTTTTTTGTGGATTTTTCTAAAAACCGGTGGACCTCTGAAACGATTCAATTGTTTGAAGAACTAGCAGCTGAATTAAGTTTAAAGGAAAGTATTGGATTATATTTTAAAGAAAATAATTTAAATTTTACTGAAAACAGAGCAGTATTACATACAGCTTTGCGAAGTAATAAAGATGAAATTTTATTAGACGGACAAAATATTATCCCAAAAATTGATGCTGTAAATAGTAAAATAAAACAATTCACTGGAGAAGTAATTTGTGGAAAGAAAAAAGGGTGTACAGGTAAATCGTTTACTGATATCGTTAATATAGGTATTGGTGGTTCTGATTTAGGTCCTAAGTTGGTTTGCAATGCATTAAAATATTACAAAAATCATCTAAACACACACTATATTTCTAATATAGATGGTGATGAGTTACAAGAAACACTTCAAAAAGTAAACCCTGAAACAACCTTGTTTGTTATTGTTTCAAAGTCTTTTACAACTTCTGAAACTTTACAAAACGCAAATACTATTAAAGATTGGTTTATTAAACAATTACCAGAAAAAGCTATTGAAAAACATTTTATTGCAGTTACTGCAAGCCCCAAAAAGGCAGTAGAATTTGGTATTGATACTAATTCTGTTTTTCCAATTTGGGATTGGGTTGGTGGTCGATTTTCACTATGGAGTGCTGTTGGGATTTCTATTGCATTAAGTTTAGGTTTTGATAATTATAGTTCCTTGTTAAAAGGAGCTCAAAAAGCTGACGAATCTTTTGAAAAGGAAAACATTGCAGAAAACATACCAGTATTAATGGCTTTTTTAAGTGTTTGGTATGGTAATTTTTTCCAAAATACACAAGAGGCGGTAATTCCATATTCATATTATTTGGAAGATTTTGTTCCGTATTTAGAACAAGGTTTTATGGAAAGTAATGGAAAATCAGTTGATAGAAATGGAGCAGAAATAAGTTACAAAACCGGGAGTGTGGTTTTTGGTGGTGTTGGGTCAAATGCACAACATGCCTTTATGCAATTGTTTCATCAAGGTACAAATATGATCGCTACGGATTTTATCGGGTTCTGTAATTCCTTACATGGGAATTCAGAACATCAAGATGTGTTGATTGCGAATATGTTTGCACAGGCTAATGCTTTGGCTTTTGGTACTAAAGGAAAAGAGATAGATAACCCTTATAAAGTGTTTAAAGGAAATTCGCCTTCTACTACTTTTTTAATTAAAAAATTAACTCCTGAGGCATTAGGTGCTTTGATTGCTATATATGAACACAAAATTTTTGTACAAGGAATATTGCTAAATATCAATAGTTTTGATCAATTTGGAGTGGAACTCGGAAAAGAACTTTCAAGGGAATATATAAAATCATTGGGGAATTCATCTCAGAGTGATTCGGTAGTAATGACATTCTATAAAAATAATAACTAACATTTTAATTTAAAAATAAATAATTATGAGTACAATTAAATTTTTACATTCCTATTGGGCATACTTAGTTTTGTTGATAGTAATATTAGCAACCATAAATTCAATTGTTGGTATGATGACTAAAAAGGAATTTGGTGCTAAAGATTTTAGAATAGCTTTGTTCGCCTTAATAGTAACACATATTCAGCTTTTAATAGGAATTGTATTGTTTGTAGTGGCAAACAATTTTGGAGAAATAGAAATGGGAGAAATAATGAAAAATGCTTCCTTACGATTAAGAAATGTAGAACACCCTTTATTAATGGTAATTGCAATAGTATTATTAACAATAGGATATTCTAAACATAAAAATAAAAGAACATCTTCTGCTAAGTTTAAAACATTAGCTATACCATATACATTAGCACTAGTAGCAATGTTAGCAATGATTCCTTGGAAAGCTTGGTTAGGGTAATACAAGTTAGATGTAATAAAAAAAGCGTGATAGGAATTAATTCCTATCACGCTTTTTTTATAAAAATAGTTAGTTACAGTACTTCTTTAATTAAGTAGGTGTATACTGGAAAGTGGTCACTATATCCACCAGTCCAAGTTGCTCCAACAAAACTCCTGAACGGATATCCTTTGTATCGTCCTTTTTTGTTTGTCATATATGCAGGGTTGTAAATACCAGTTTTATATATTTTAAAAGATGAAAAGTCTTTATCTAAAAATGGTTTTGTAAACATAATTTGATCAAAAATGTTTAATGCATCTCTATATGCTAGAGTTCCCATTCCTTTTTTAGTCATTTTCATCATTGGGTTAAAAATACCTTTTAACTTAACATCTTCTTTTTTAGCTTTTGCATTCAATACCTTTTTAACACTTACATTAAATGGGTCGTCATTTAAATCTCCCATAATAATTATTTTAGCATAGGGATCAATTGTCTGTAAAGAGTCAACCAATTTTTTTGTTAACTGTGCCGCAGAAATACGCCCTGGTCTACTTCGTGCTTCACCACCACTTCTTGAGGGCCAGTGATTAACAATAAAGTGCATTTTTTCACCTTCTAATAATCCACTAACCAATAATTGGTCTCTTGTATAATTCCTTTTTTTAGTGTTAGTGTCGTAAAGAACTAATTCATGATTACTATAATTAGTAGGTTTGAATAATTTTTTTTGATATAATAAGGCAACATCAATACTTCTTTCATCAGGAGAATCAAAATGAATAATGTCATAATCCTTATCTCTTAATTGAGGATCGTTTATTAAGTCGTGCAGCACATCTTTATTTTCTACTTCACAAACTCCTAAAACAGCGGGAGTATTTTTAGAGTATTTTGGATCTACTCCTAATTCCGAAATGACACGAGCCATGTTCTTTATCTTTTTTGGATAAACCAATCCACGTTCTTTTTTGCTCATTTCCATAAGCGGACTTTTTTCATCCCATTTATTAGGATCGTTTATGGTGTCAAAAAGGTTTTCGAGATTGTAAAAAGCAATGGTATTAATCTTATAGCGCTTTTTGTTTTGAGCATTTACATTAATACCCATGCTAACTACTAAAAATAGTAGTAATAAGTTCTTTGTTTTCATTCGATAAAAGTTTTTTATGCCTTTTAATTGTTTTGTATTGAGTTAAGGCATAGTAAGTTATTGTAAAATCCACTTCAAATTACAGGCCAAAAGTAGTCAATTATTTAATTATTTAGCACCATGTGTATTAAGTTATTGTAAAATCGATGTCAAAACAAGGTTTGAAATTTATTTTTATTCAAAAAAGTGTACATTTGCTGTCTGAGAAAAAATTCTCAGGTGGTTTTAAACAATTTATTAATCAGTAAATTACTTATGAAAAAAACAATTTTGACATTATTGTTAA
>Ga0209291_1000927_pt1 | contig 27458 bp, 21 predicted proteins | sample GOMGulsemesocosm_FD_184633 | JGI IMG/M metagenome (GOLD analysis project Ga0209291, IMG submission 184633) | Methane-oxidizing microbial communities from mesocosms in the Gulf of Mexico - GOM9B Gulf of Mexico (SPAdes) (version 2) | ecosystem: Environmental > Aquatic > Marine > Cold seeps...
TGCTTAATAGTATTTTCTAATTCACCTTGGTATCTATTAATCAGGGAGTTAAGTTCATTAACAGCTTCAACACTTAAGTCTTCCAAATCATCACTATCTCCAAGTAAATCTTCACTATCATCCTCATCATTCTGCATAAAAATCTCTAAAGCAGGCTGATTATTAAAAAAATATTTTTCCCTCTGCAGCTCATTTATAATAGGGATTATTGATTGATTATTTAAGGTTTTCTGGCTAAATAGAGCTTCTCGAGCACTCACTAAGTCAGCAAGCAGTTTACTCATCGCTTGCGTTTTAATTAAATAGGAAAATTGTGCTGATGTTGATAAAACGAGTGTCTTTTGTGCATATTTGGCTAAGTCATTATTAATGGCAATCATTTCCTGCTCACCATTTCGCAATAAGGCTAATGGATCACCACTTAATTTACCCATAGCACGAAATTTTGTTTCAATATTATTGGCCAATTCTTTAGCTTGCATATCAACTTTCAAAGAAAGGGCTTTAATATTTAAACGATGTGTTTTGGTAGTAATGCTAGCCAGTTGTTGCTGCGCTTTATTTAATAAAGCGGCATCGCCTGTTTGCAAATATTTCACTATAGTGCGGTTAAATTGAATGGTCGTTAGCGAAATAAGCTCTTGATATCCCTCATATTGCAAACGACTTTTACTTAAAGATTCACCCACGTGATACATAGTCGCTAAAAATATTGCTGCGAATATACTAATAGCAGCAACTGACAAACGAGAGAAACTCGAAACACGCATGAGGTAAAGCCTTTAAGTTCAGATTGATAACATAAAGGCAATAATTACGCATTGTTATGACAGTCAGGTTACATAAATGTGAAAAATTTATGTAACTTCATAAATGCAAATATTAGTTGCTTGGTTTGGGAATGGCTTTTTTAACATACACATCGAAGCGATTTTTCTTCATATTTATGCTCATTGATGGTTTTTTATCGGCCAGTGGTGGTGCATAGCTTGGTCGCTTAACTACAACGCGATACTTTGCCAGCGCGAGTGCCGGGGCGAGTAAACCATCGGCGTCAAGGTCTTCTCCAACAAGTGATTGAAAAATTCGCATTTCTTTTTTTACCGCTGCTGATTTTTCACGGTGTGGGTACATAGGATCTAAATAGACGACATCTGGAGCATCAGCTAAGTCCATTTCTTCTAATGATGAACCGTGAATTAACTGCATGTTATTAGCAATATCAGCAACTTCATGATTTAATTTAGCGCGCTCAATACCATCATCTAAAAGTGCAGCAACAACGGGCATTCGCTCTAATAAGGTAAGCCTGCAACCAAGACCCGCTAACACAAATGCATCTCTGCCAAGTCCAGCAGTGGCGTCTAATACGTGTGGAGTGAAACCGTGCTTTAAACCTACCGCCTTAGCAATATCTTGACCACGACCGCCACCAAACTTACGCCGATGAGCGACTGCCCCCTCAACAAAATCAACTTTGATAGCTCCTAATTTAGGTTCATCTAACTTGCAAAGCTCTAACGCGTGGTGATGCATTTGCAACAAAAATTCAAGTTGTGGCTGTTTACTGGCCGCGGCAACATCACCTAAATAGTGAAACTGCCATTTTTTGGCTAGTCGTTTGGCATACTCACTATCAACACTATCTACATAACCAAGGGCGATGTTGTTTAAGTTTCCGCTGACAATAGTTGGGCTCATTAGCTTCCTATGTGCTTGTCCAAGAAAGACAAGATTTTTTGATTCGACTCTAAAATATTATCTTCATTATAAAAGCCATGACCTTCTTTGTCTTTCACTAACCACTCAAATGGGTAGTTAATTTCTTCTAAAGAGGCTTTTAACGCTTCTGCATGTTCAATAGGGGCACGCTGATCGTCTTCGCCATGAATAATAAATATTGCTGCTTTTAATTTATCAACATGATGCACAGGTGATTGAAATTTTTGTTTCGCAACATCAGTACCTAAGGTTTTATCTAAATAAGCATCACCCCAAGTATTCGTTTTAACATCACCTTCATCATATAACATAGGCAAGTCATAAACGCCCGCTATGCCAATAGCACATTTAAACAATTCAGGCTTACGGATAGCACTTTGCAGCGCACTATAACCACCAAAACTTGTACCCATTAAACACAAACGATTTTTATCACTGATACCTTGTTGCACAGCATAATTAGTCGCTGAAATTATATCATCTTGAATTTTTGTACCCCACTTTTCAAATCCTGCCTCTTCAAAGGATTTTCCATAACCTGCTGAACCTCGAAAGTTAATTTGAATTACTGCATAACCTGCATTAGCCAACATTTGTACTTGTGGATCATATGCCCAATAATCCCTAGCATGAGGTCCACCATGAGGTAGAACAATGGTTGGTAAATTTTTTGCTTTCCCCTTCGGGAGTGTCATGTAGCCATTGAGCACTAAGCCATCTTTAGTTTTGATACGGTATGGTTCAGATGCTGCCATTTCATTAGCTTTAATCCATGGACGAGCATTAAACAAATGTTTGGTTTTCATAGTTTTGGTATTAAACAAATAGAATGCACCGGGGTTTCTATCGCCACTAACATGCACAATAATTTTTTCACCATCATCAGTTTTACTGGTTATAGCAACACTATCGCCTTTAAACGCTTGATATAACGCTTTATGCAACTGCGCATCTCTAATACTCTCATCGATGTAAACATATTTCGGATAATCTTCATCGATACGTAAACCATATACTTCATTAAGATCAGATTTAACAGCATAGGTCGGATCTGCTATATCACTACGGTAAAGTAGGGTCTCTTCATGTGAGCCTAAGTTATATTTATATAACCCTTTTGGTTTTCCTTCTTCACTTTTTAGCGCATAAACACTGTTGTTGTCTTTACCAAAAGAAATGGGTTGAAAGTCACCATCAATATCTTTACCAAATGATTTCCAAGGCTGCCCTTTCCCTTCTGAATAGAACATTTTTGTTTTGAAATTTTTATCTACCCCTGTTGCAAAACGAGGTTGGCCATTACCGTCAATAAGAAAAGCGCTACTAGCCATCGGCGCTCTTTTTACTTCTCTTTCTTTACCTGTATATATATTGAGTTTCGCAACACTAGTCAGTGCATCTGTACGTTCCGACAGCAAACGCTTATGAATAAGCACATGTTTTGGATCATTGACAAGTTTATCAATTAATTGCCCTGCATCACCGCCACCATTTTTAGAACGATAACCAAAAATCATAAGTTTTTTGGATCCATCATAGTTTAGCGCGTAGATTTCCCCCATATTAATGGGTTTTTCTAATGCCCCAAGCATTTGTTCAACTTGGATAACCACACGTTCATTATTAACCCAATAGTAGGATTTAGCTTGGCTCTTCTTGTTTGCATTCAATGAGTAAGTGACTTTATAGCTATCTGTTTCAAGAAAAACTAAGCTTTTTAACCCATCCACTGTAGCTAAGGCAGCTAAGTGCTTGCCGTCAGGCGATATTTTCACGTTGTGGTATTGTGCGTGTTTTGAAAAATCTTCAACGCTATTAGCGTTGCTTATATCACTATAAACAAATGAACTCAGTGATATCAGCAAAAAGTAAGCCTTTGTTATTAACCGATTATTCATATAACTTCCTTGAAAAAACATATTTAGTAACGTTTTGATACAACATATTAACAACTCTACCTTGTTCTCATGAAAATATAAACACTTGCTCCATTTATCGTGCAAAGAGATAATAGAATAATAATTATTTTGTAAAAGTTACGCTCATAGGAAAAGCTTTGTCATTATCAGATACCGTGAATAAACACCTACAGATATCGAGTCCGCAACTTTGTGCCGTGACTTTATTAGGTAATTTAGTAGCAACTCCAGATATCCGTTACCGTGCTAACCCTGCAACAGCCGTCACTGAAATTATTTTGGCTACGTCTAATAAATGGTTAGATAAAAAAACTAATCAGTATAAAGAGTGGACTAGCTATCATCATGTGAAAGTAGAAGGGGAACTAGTAGAGCAAGCGTTGTTGCATGCCAACAAGGGTGATATTATTTTATTGCATGGTTACCTAAGTAATATTAAACCGAAAGCAACGGATAAGAATACTAACCACCCAGGCATTGTACATGCTAACTTCGTACAAAAATTCAGTAAAGGTTATACTCAAGCAATTAACCAAATTCATTGTAGTGCCCAATTAACGTCAAAGCCAAAGCTGATGTTAACTGAACACAATAAGCATATTACTCAAGCGAATATCCTTATTAATCAGCACATTTACAATACCGACAAACAAGCATGGCAAATTATTACAGTGGAACGCACCATCCATGTTTGGGGAAAACAAGCGCAATCTTTAGCCGAAAATGGTGACGTTGGCGATGAACTGATGTTAGAAGGGAAGCTTAGCTACACTAGCGGCGCTAACAAAGATCAATTTATTGAAGTAAAAAACGTACATTTATTTAAAGCTTCTTGATAATAAATAACATGCTAGTAAAACACTGAACTATGAGTGACTCGATTTAATGCTTACCGTAAAAAACGCCTTTATTTTTATTTTTTTCTCATGCTTGCTGATCACCAGTGGCGTTAGTAGTGCTAGTAAAGAAAAGCAATATATATTGCAAAAAATAGCACAGGCGCCACAACAGGCAACGGGAATAAACCAGTGGCTCTTATTACGAGAGCAGCCTGGCAATAGTCAGTACTATTACCTAGCAAATAAACAAGGAAAAATTTATCAGCTGGAACAAGATAGTCCTGATAACACTACGCTATTGGTAGATTTACAACTCGTCTTTACTGAGAATCCGCTTTTACAACTCACAGCATTCACATTACACCCTAATTTCTCATTACCTGATCAGGTGGGCTTCGGCACCTTTTATACTGCTCATATTGAAAAATCTACTAACAATAATGAAACAAAACGTTTAGAAGATTTCAGCGTCACAATACCGCTTGATTTTGATACTGTATTAACCGAGTGGCAGTTAAATTCCGACAAAGAAATTAATTTTTCAAGCCAGCGAGAAGTAATGAGGATAGCGATTCCCTCAGCCATAGGTGGTATTAGGCAATTGTCCTTTAATCCCTACAGTAAATCATGGCATGAGAACTTTTCACAATTATATATTTCACTATCTCAGAGTCCAAAATTAAAAGAACACCCGTTATATTCAGGTGCTATTTTACGTATTAACCCACAGCAAAATGCTCAACAAAGTTATACCGTACCTCATGAAAATCCTTATTACGCCAATAGAGAAATTGAACAAACACTTTATCTATTTGGCGCAGGACAAATAGAACAATTTATTTGGCCCAATAAGTATTCCCCTAAACTATTGATATCGCACCAATCCACTATTAATCATTCATTAAAACATTGGTTATCTTATGCTGATGGCGGTGAAGATTGGCGACAGCATAAATCTGAAGAAGTGTTATATCAGCACACCTCAACCACTAATAGTTTATTAGTGTATAGGGGACAAAATGCACCTAACTTACGCAACAAGTTATTAATGTTGACACACAAAAATCAGCAATGGCAACTCAATTCCCTGTCTAGTGAGGTGAGTTATGATTCGACAGGTGTTTATCAACAAGGGGGGCTTTCGTCACCAGTAATAGAGTGGCAATTAAGTCAACCCGCATTACAGGCAAAAGACTTAACTCTCTACCGTGATAATCGCGGAGAACTGTTATTTTTCAATGAAGATAGCGGTGATATCTATCAGTTATTTCAGCAAGACATCACTCTGGGTTCACAAGTAAGTAAAGATAATAGCTGGATCGACATCAATTCACTCATCATTATGCTGCTTGTTTTACTTGGCTTTTATATTGTCTATCGAATTTTCCTTCATCAAAATTCAGCTAAATCCATAGTTCGTAGGGAGTATTCTAATTTAACTTTAACGAAAGATAAATTATCGCTGAACCTATTTAGACGCCACCAGCATGAAGCAGAAAAAGTCATTGCGCTGGCTGATGTTAAGCAATGTCAAATCTTGCTTGGAGATTTGGTTGTTACGACAATTAACACGACTTTAGGCCATGGTTTTAATGAACAGCAAGAGCAAGAGTTACGCGAAATATGTCGCGTCGAGAAAATTGAAAAAATGATTGACCGAAAGGTTCGTCGTATTAATTTAGTGCTCAACACTCAAGATAAAGCAAAGTATATTGTTTGTTTATATTTCCGAAAAGGCAGCGATAGAATTACCAAAAAAAGTTACTTTGAAGTAGTCGATGACATTATCGATTGGTGCTGGTTTATTGCCGAAGAGATAAATAGTAGCCAAACAGGGGCTCGCCCTTTAAAACTGAAAGTACCCATTGTATTACATGAAAAAGATTACCTTGATGAAACACCGTTGCATACTCAAGCTGCTAGTATTCGACCTACAACTCGTCTTGAGATAATGAGTGATGTTATTGAACCCAAGAAAGACGAAGAAGTGGTCTTTTCAGGAAAAAATAAGGACACATCACCTAAGCCTAATAACACACCAGCTATATCGCCAGTTAAAGTCGGAACTGAGTTAGTGACTGCATTAGAAAAACTAGTTGAGCTACAACAACAAGGCTTCTTAACGGCTGACGAGTTTGAGTTGGCAAAAGCCCAGCTATTAACTAGTTCAAATCAAATAGAGTAATCATGCTTTCCTCATTTTTATCACGCGCAAGTACGATTAAACTGCTGGCAAGTATGATCATTATGGTTATGCTCGTTATGGGACTATATCAATGGTTAATACATACCCCAGCACCTCCTGTAACACTGACAATAAAAGAAGGGGGTTTTAGTTTAAGTGACTGGACGATTGGCTTAGTTGAGAAACTTGATTGGCAGAAAAATGGTAGCTCGCAGACTTTTAATACATTATTACTGTTCGTTTTTTTATCGCTAGCCACCAGTATTGGCTTACCCAGACAAATTGCCGCTTTAGTCGCAGGTATTAACTTAGGTGCTTTTATCGGCGTGATGGTTGCCACATTAGCAGCAACACTTGGTTGTTTAATTACCTTTAGTGTTGCTCGTTATTTATTAAGCGCTAAAATCACCCAAAAATATCCAAATCAGCTAACAAAGCTATCTAAGTTCCTTGGCGAGCGAACATTCTTAAAAGCTATCGTTATCCGGATATTACCTCTGGGTAGTAATTTTATAACCAATATTATTGCGGGTGTTAGTAAGGTATCAATGCCTGCTTATGTTGGCGGCTCTTTTGTCGGTTTTATCCCACAGATGGTCATATTTTCACTTGCCGGCAGCGGTATACGTTTAGGCGCGCAAAACGAGTTAATGGCTAGCCTAGCTTTATTAGTTATTGCCCTTTTACTGACTACTTACTTAGTAAAAAAACACAGAGCAACAGCGAAATAAGAGTAAGATATTACCCAATGCATTATTACCTTTTACAAAAGTAAGCTTTGCTCAATTTTATGATAAACATCTGTAGCTTCCACTAGAGACTTTGCCGTTAGATTTTCAACACTATAAACTTCAGTAGTCACGTCATATTTTTCGCTAATTTTTCGCAACAATAAATCAAAATCACCATCGCCTGAAAGTAATATCACAGTATCTACCTCAGCAGCCGCTTCCATGATATCGATAGTGATACCAACATCCCAATCGCCTTTAGCCGAACCATCGCGTCGTTGAATATAAGGCTTTAGCTTTACGTCAAAGCCGATATGCTTTAGAGCTTTTTGAAATTTATGCTGTTGATCATCGCTACGCTGTATAGCGTAAGCATTAGCAATAGTGATATCACCTTGTGCCATCAATTCTTGCCATAATAAGCGGTAGTTAAATTGCTTGGAAAAAGTATCTCTTGTGGTGTAATAAATATTTTGAACGTCAACAAACACAGCTATTTTTTTCAATCTGAACCCCTGAAGTTTATGGTGTTTTCTAATTGTTAAATAACCTGAGCTTTGGATAATATTGCTTATCCAGGTCTCAGGCTAAATGCACTAATATTAGTGTGATTCGACTTTACTTACAAACCAAGACAATTTTAACTAATGATGCTAAAATCCCTTTTTTATAGCTGTTTATGACTAATCCGAGCGATACAACATGTTGGCTTTACGTTCTTTTTTCTATTTATTATTAAAATTTCCCCTTAAGTTACTGGTCCGTTGTAAGATTATCACAGACAGCCAGAGCATTACTGAACAGCCAAGTCAGCCAATTTTTTACATTGTTCGTCATCAATCGGCATCTGATCTTTTAGCTTTGCAAAATGCCTGTAAAAAACAGAAGCTACCAGACCCGCTTGGTCAAGTAACTATTAACGGTGAAAGCTTTAATCGCACCTTATGCTTGGCAAAACCAACACCACTTTTTTCATGGCGAAAAGTCAGTAACACTACCGCCATAGCCCAAGGTGTTGAGTTATTAAAGCAACATACTCTTGATGAAAATCTAGATGCTAAATTAATTCCAGCCAATTTTATTTGGGGAAGAACGCCAACTAAAGAACGGAAAAATCTTAACATAGGTACCTTGATAGCAGATCAAGAATCACCCAATTGGTTGCGTAAATTCTTCATTGTATTATTTTTAGGTCGCGATACCTTAGTGCGCTTTAGCGAAGCTTTTTCTTTTCGTGATATATCAGACAATCATGGTAACGATGAAGTCGCAGCCCATAAATTTTTACGCGTTGCTCGCTTTCATTTTCATCGTCAAACTATTGCCGCTAAAGGCCCGAGATTGATGCACCGCAAGCAAATGTTTACCGCTTTATTTGCCAATCCTTCAATCAAGCGCATGATTAGCGATGAGGCAAAAAGTAAAAAAGTTCCCGAAGCTGAAATAAAGAAACAAGCACTTGCTATCATGAATGAAGTAGCTGGTGACTACAGCGTTTCTTGGGTGCGTTTTGGTGAAATTATTTTGCACTGGTTATGGAAAAGGCTATACAGCGCTATCAATGTCAGTAACGCCAAGGTATTACGAAAATTAGCACAAGATGGCCATGAGATCATTTATGTACCTTGTCATCGTAGTCATATGGATTACTTGCTTCTTTCTTATGTTATTTTACAAGAAGGTTTAGTAATGCCACGTATTGCAGCGGGCATTAATTTAAATTTTTGGCCTGCAGGCACTGTTTTTAGAAAAGGTGGAGCATTCTTCATTCGTCGTAGCTTTGGTGGTAATCGTTTATATTCCACCATTTTCCGTGAATATCTAGGGCTATTATTTGAACGTGGTTATAGCGTTAAATACTACACCGAGGGTGGCCGTAGCCGTACTGGTCGAGTGCTATCGCCTAAAACAGGCATGTTAGCAATGACCATTCAAAGCTTACTTCGCGGTATTGATAGACCACTCACCTTAGTACCCGTGTATATGGGCTATGAGCACGTAATGGAAGTAGGTACTTACCATAAAGAATTAAGTGGTAGCGAGAAAAAAAGTGAATCAATGTTTGGCGTATTAAAAGCCATTAAGAGTTTACGTAACTATGGTAATGGTTATGTAAACTTTGGTGAGCCAATGAACATTAATGAATTTTTAAATAAACAAGTACCTGATTGGAAAGACTCGATAGACCCTATTGATCCACAAAAACCTTCTTGGTTAACCCCTACGGTCAATGTGCTTGCTGGACAAGTAATGGAGAACATTAACAAGAGCGCGGCGTTAAACGGTGTAGCTTTAGTTGCCTTGATCTTACAGGCAAGTAAGAATAAAGCCTTGTCTAAACGTGAACTAGAAGCGCAGCTCGATTTTTTCTTAAATTTACAGCGCCAAGCACCGTTTAGTGAACAACTGACTATTCCAGAAGAGACAGCTGCAGAGTTATTAACTCATGTAATCTCGCTCAATAAAGTAACTATCACTGAAGATAGCTTTGGCAGCCTAGTATCACTGTCTGAAACAGCTAATTTGGAAATGCGCTATTACCGTAATAATATTTTACATACCTATGTTGTACCGGCCTTAATTTGTCGGATACTTGATAAGCACAGTAAAATAAATCAAGACGAGTTAGTAACAAAAGTTTATAAGCTCACGGCATTACTAAAAGAAGACTTATATTTATATCAAGATACCGAAAAAGTTCAACAACAAACCTTAGACATTCTTAGCGTACTGCAAACAATGGATATTGCTAAACAAAGCAAAGCAGGTTTTTGGTCACTTACAGATGATGGTGAGCTACTTAGCCAAGTACACGCTATGGCAGAGTGTATTGATGAGAGCTTGCAACGACTTGCCATCATTACTTCATTAACAAGCCGTTTAGAACCTTTAAGTAAACGTGACTTAGAAAGCAAAGTAGTCGCGATTGCTAAACGCTTATCCGTTTTAAACAATATTAATGCCCCTGAATTTATCGACAAGCGTGCTCAATCAACGTTAATAGCAACTATTCGTGAACAAGGTTATATTGAGCTTGATGATAAAGGTCTACTTGTCACCAGTGATAGCATGGCCGACATAAAAGCTACCGTTATCAATTTAGTTGATATTGAAGTGCTGCAAAGTATCGCGCGTTAAATACCTTACAACGTAAGCCACAAAAAACATCATAATGTATTGAACCCGTGGTGTTTTTTTTGGTCTATAGCTTTACTTATTGAAGTTAAAGAACTGAATATACCGTGTTAAAAGGACCTTACACCGCCATTATTGTATCTGTACTAGTGCATTTATTACTCTTAATTGCACTAGTCTACAGCTCGAAAAATCCGCCTACGGTGATCAAAAAAGAAGAGGTCAAAAGCACCTCAATCAAGAGTTTCTTGTACACTGCCCCCAAAAAGATAGCAGCTAAAAAAGTCGAGCTAACAAAAACGCCACCCAAAAAAATAATAGAAAAAAAAGTCGTCAAGAGTACCCAGCCTGAGAGTATCGCCAAAATAATACCGGTTAAGCCAGTCGCTAAACCGGCAACGAAACCTACAGTCAAACCTGCAACTAAAGCAAAACCTAGTCAGGTTACTAATGCTGTAAAAAGTGAAACCGTGACAACTAAAAATAAAGTGTCAGGAGAAAGCAGAGGTGGATTTTCCAGCTATGATCGCTTATCACGCCTTAGAAATAAGCTCAATAACCAGCAACGCGATCAAGCTTTTGAAGAGCTAACCCAACAGCGATCGGTTTCAATAATGGATGGGGACCCCTTGCCAGTGCCAAAGGCTATAATCGGGCTTACCAGAGAGCAAAAATATAAAAAAAATACCAGTAACTCACATGTAGGCTCTATCACCAAAAATGATAACGGCACTTGTACGATTCATCGCGCACAAATATATGGTAGTCCAGTGGAAGCCACCACAGCCTCTTTCGCCTGTGGTGAAAGTAAATTTGACAAGAGTTTTCGGGAGCATATGCAGAAGGTGCAGGCTAAACTTTCCATTAAGCGGTGAGGTGATTAAACGATAAGCCTATTAAACGGTAAGACTTAATACTCCTTCGTTTTTTTTGATCAATAAATCAATAAAGTCCTGCTGTGACAAAGGCTTAGACCAGAGGTACCCCTGCCCCATTTCACAACCCAACTTAGCAAGCATGCTGGCGGTTTCTTTATCCTCAACACCTTCCGCGACATTGGTAATGCCTAAGCTTTTACTCATTTCAATTATCGCTTTAACAATTTGTAATTCATTGCTGGAGTGACAAATATTCATCACAAATGAACGATCCAGCTTAAGAGTACTGACATTAAACTTGGTCAAATAGCCTAAGTTCGAATATCCAGTACCAAAGTCATCAATAGAGAATGAGATACCAAAAGAACGCAATTCATTGATTTGTTTTTGAATATAATTAATATCATCCATCAACATAGACTCTGTCAGCTCTAATTCTAAAAAATGTGCCGGTAAATCAGCCTGGCTCAGGGCATTCAAAGTATGTGTTGATAGGTTACCGCGTTTAAAGTCTTCTGCGGATAAATTTACGGCAATGCATAATTTACTGAAACCTAATTCATGCCATTTTTTACATGCCATAACGGATTGCTCAATAACCCAATGGGTAATATCGGTAATAACCCCAGCTTGCTCCGCTAAAGGAATAAATACTGCTGGTGGCACAAAACCGTGTTCTGGGCTAATCCAGCGAATTAAAGCCTCTGCAGCAATTATTTGTCCTCTCGCCAAGTCAACCTTAGGTTGAAAGTGTAAAATCAGTTCATTATTACTAATGGCACTTTTTAATGCTTTAGTCAGTTGCAACTTTTCTTGCTCTTGCACTGCCATCTTGTGGTCAAAAAAGCTAAAGTCTGCTTTGCTATCTTTACCTTTTGCATGCATAGCTAAGTGTGAATTATGTCTTAACTCTTCCATAGTGCTGCCATCAAAAGGTGCAAGGGCAATACCAAGATCCGGCTGCAGTGAAACATCAAAGTCAGTGACATGATAGGTTTGTGAACAAACTTGAGATATTTTCTCGGCAAATTTACTAATACTTCGATAATCAATGGAGTGTTTTAAAATAACAAACTCATTTTGCTGAAAGCGATAAATGATCGTCTGGTCATTCGCAAAAGATAGCAGCCTTTTTGCCAATAGCTTAAGTGTTTCATCGCAAACACTGTGGCTATAGTTCATCTTGGTTGAGTGTAAATTACTTATATTCAAAGTAATGAAAGCCAATATATGTCCTGATGATTTTTGCTGTTGTAGAGTTTGCTCAAGGTCCATTTTACAAGCGTTTTCATTCGGCAACTGAGTTAACTGATCAAAGCGGCTACGTTTTCTTAATTGCTCAATAGCTAACTCAAGCGAGGCATTTTTTTGTAAAATACTTTTGAATCTTTTTCTTATATCGACAAAGATAAAAAATACCCCCGCTGAAAAAACAGTCAGCAGGATAATATAACTAAAGACTCGTCCCCACATGAGTAACCCTTCAAAGAGTGGTGCCCCAGTTAACAAACTCTGATTATGTGCATAGGCAAGAAAAAACAAAGCAGATACAAGGTAAACATATAAGGAAATAAAAATTAGTTTTCCTGATAAGACTATGGCGAGCATTAATAAACAAGGAAAAGCGAGTATAATCGGATCAAAGATGCCATTACCTAACCAACAAGTGTAAGTAATAAATACCGCAACCGTCCACAAGAGCATGCCAGAAATGACGCTACAGGTATCAGGTGATGTCCAAAATAAAAATAACACTAAAATAACCAGCGCTATCGACTTGGCCAAAGCCAAAGATGAGAAGCCACTGAAATAGAGCTCACTAACAAGCAGCAAGGTGAAGATAGTAAGTAATAATTTCAGCGTTAGCCTGAGTCGATGGACTTCTGCTTGTTCTGAAAATAACGTAATTGAAGAGCGCCTTTCACTATTAGTTTCAATCATCATGGTGCTTTACTATTATTTTTTACGTAAGAAATATCACTACTAAAAGCTAGATAAAGCTCTTTATTCACTGATTTATCTCTTTTTACCTGATACATGGCTTTATCTGCCAACCTAATTAACTCTAATAACTCAACTTGATCGTCGGGATAAAAACTAACGCCCATACTTGCGGTAACAAAAACACTCTTATTGTGTTGTGATAAATGATGAGGTTTGCTCAATTGTGCAGCGAGTTTTGCACAAACATTACTAACCTCTTCTTTGCCGGCATTAGGCAGAACAATAACAAATTCATCTCCACCCCAACGTGACAACACATCAGCTTTTCTTAAGCTTTTCATTAGCTGACTGGCGACATGAATCAATAATTCATCACCTGAATCATGACCAAAAATATCATTTATCGGTTTAAAGTCATTCAAGTCCATCATTATCAAAGCAAATGGAGCTTTAGTTGCCACAAGTTGCTTTAGATTATGCTCTGCTGCTTGACGATTCAATAGGTTAGTAAGCCCATCATAATTCGCCTTTTGATCGAGTAATGAAATTTGTTTTTTACGTTTTGAAATATCGTGCAAGGTAATTTGATAATTTTCTTGAAAGTCATCGGTTATAAGTTGCGTCACTACGACTTGCACCCAACGTTTCTCTTCTTGATATGTATTTAGCTCTAATTCTATCGCTGCTGATTCATTATTTGAAAACGCTATACGAATATGATCATGTAAGTCTTTTTTCATAATAAAAAGATCTTGCAGATAATTACCATAATTCTTTTTCAATGGTAATTTAAGTGTTTCAATAAGTTGTTCAAACGTCTCGTTATAAAACAGAATATCGCCTTGTGGTTCAACCAAGACTATCGCTGAAGTAGCATTTTCAAATAACATTCTAAATCTTGACTCTAAAACTTGTACCTCATCTCTAAGATTTTTTTCTCTGAGCATTTGCTGCTCAGCTTTAGCCAATAAATCATTAACATCATCGGCTAACTGACCTATCTCACTTTTTTGATGGGATCTAGGTTTACTTATTCGCTCACTAGTCCCTGGGGTGATGGAGTGCAATGCTTTACCAATATTCAAAATAGGTCGAGTAATAACATAATAAGTCACTAGAATGGAAACTAGGGTGATAATAAATGCTTCAATAGCTACCACAAAAGCATTGGTAGCACTGATTTTATTGGCTTTAACCGTAAGGTGGTTTTCATTGCTTTGAACAAAGAGTATGCCTACCTCTCTATCTTTTTGAAAAGGTGAGAATAAGACAAATTCAACAGTGTCTGTTGATTTTTGATAGTGCTCACTTTTCACTAATAGCGTATCAGTTTGAATTGCTGCAGCAGTAACAATATCATTACTAACCAAACCATTAACGACTTCATTGGCAAGCTCTTCGTCACCCAAATAACTGGCAATAGACGCTGTTGGGGAAACTGTTTTATACAACTGCTTAATACTTTGCTCACCAAGAGCTTGCTCATTAAGAAAAGTAAAACGATAGAAAAGCTGGGTAGTAATAAGCCCAACAATGACTGCTGTAAAAATAATAACAACCGCTAATCGAATAACTAAGCCAGACTTATTCATTTAATATATAAACAACCTTTAAATCTTCTGTTATAAGTGATTGAGGTACATAACCAATAGCGTGTTCATTGGCTATGATAAAAGCAATTAACTCTTCTTCGTTTGGCTTAAATACCGCGGTACGTTTTCTGCCGGTAAAACGCAGTCTTGACCAATAAGCGTTAACACGAGATAAAGGCATATCAACTAGGTTTTGGTAAAATTCAACTTTAATATCATGCTCACCTTTAAGTTCAACGGGTATCGCCTTAACATCATTAGGGAAGGCCACATACTTGCCCATAAACAAGTCGATAAGCTCGGAACGAGATATTTCATTAACTGGGTTGGCTTTATTGACCACCACAGCAAGGGGCTCTTCTGCCTGAGCTGAAGTACTAACAAGTGCCAGTATTAGTATAGCGATAGTTTGATTAAACTTAGCCATCAGAAAACCATACTCAGTGTTAGTAAAAAGGTATTAATTTCTTCTGCTTCATTATGATCGGTGCTATTCGGCCAAAGTACACTACCCGACTCTTCTATCTTGGTGTAATTCCACTGTAAAGATGAAGCCAGAACATTGGTAATATCCCAACGCCATCCCAGAGATATAGTCTGCTGATTAGCTGAATAAAAATTCATTAGACCTGTTATGCCATGAACAAGCTCCTCTAATACAACTTCATTAACACCAGGCTGATCAAAAACATAAATCTTAGAATCAGTAAAAGCATAAATGCCATAGAATTGATGGGCATCTAATTGGTATGACAGAGCAGCATAACCACTGATTATTTTAGGAATTACTTCGGAAGCTGAGTTAATCCTTGATAACTCAGCAGAAGCTAGCCAATTTTTCAACTGATACTGACCACTTACTGAAGAGTACTCGACATCTTCCTCTATCATCTGTAATGATTCGGAAAACACCTGTGAATTAGGCCATAAGAAATCAGGAACTTGACTAATACTGTCAATTACGAATGCATTAGATTGAGGCTCGTTTGCAATGGTAACTTGGGTATGTTTGGCGTGAACTATCCAGTTAAAATGATCAAACGATAGCGCGATACCGATAATATCTTCAATTTTTATTTTTTCAACCACTGAGCTTGCCGATATTTCAGTCTCACTAGCACCAGTAAAAAACTTAGTTTTAAAAACGCCACCTAAACCTCTTTGTTGATAGGTAACATCAAGCCCATCAATACTTCTATAAGGAATAATGCCATACACTTCATTAGGTGCTGTTGCCCAGATATAAGAAAAATCCACATCTCGGTATTCGGTCAATAGAAAAAGGTCTGGTGCGGTGCGGCCTAACCTGACACTCCAATTAGTATTCACTTCATAACGCAAAAACGCTAATGTGGTATATCTATCGAATGATGGTTCAGGTAGGTCTCTAAGCACACCTTGATAGACAGCATCGAAATTTGATGAAATAGACCAATCAGCTTGCAAGCCAAGTAATGAATGTTGTTTAAAATCTACCTCACCTGAATAGACTGCTCCGTCTGAGCCAACATTTTTACGATAGCCATGATGGTCAGAATCAGAAACCACTGCACCTAAAGTAGCAAAACCGCTGAATTGCAATTTTTCATTTCCACTATCACTCGCACTAACATGTGTTGCAACAACAAAGAGGGATAAACATAAGAGAGATAAGCATTGAGCTAAGAGCATACAACTTGACAGCCAAATGAGACACAATAGATAAAATATATATCAATATAGCCAAATAATCAATGTACACGCCAAGTAGAAAGCTATAAAACACAATCAAAACAACAGCTAACGTGGGATTGCATTATTTCATTCAGGAGATGAAATAGTTAAATAAACGTTTCGAAACCTAAGTTTTCTCGTTAAATTGTATAAAAATACTCAAGCTATTAGTAATAGCTTGAGTATTAGGTAGTTACTGATTTTTAATTTCATTTTATGAAATGATTAAATGCTCAGGAAACAAGATCACTAATAACAAGACAATTATTTGCATCAAAATAAAGGGGATTACACCTTTATAAATCGTGGTGGTTTTCATCCATTTTGGCGCAACCCCTTTGAGATAAAATAAGCTAAAACCAAAGGGTGGTGTTAAGAATGAGGTTTGTAAATTCATCGAGATTAAAATAGCAAACCACACTAGGTTAATATCAAGCGCTATCGCTACGGGGAGCAAAATTGGTACCACCAAAAAAGCAATCTCAATAAAGTCGATAAAGAAGCCTAAAACAAGGATTGCTAACATAGCTAAAATGATGAAGGTCCATTTTCCGCCAGGCAACTCCATAAAGAAATCTTCAATTAAATATTCACTGCCCGAATAACTAAACACCATAGCAAAGGCAGTTGCACCAATTAATACCGCAAAAACCATGGAGGTGACTTTTACCGTTTCTTTTGACACCTCATGTATTTTACCAAACGAAAAAGTACCATAAAAGACTGATAAAATCACAGCCCCTACGGCACCAATAGCGGCAGATTCAGTAGGTGTTGCTATGCCCGCAAAGATTGATCCTAATACCGCAAAAATCAATACTAACGGCGGCACTATGTCTTTTAGTGCTTGAACAAGTAACTCGCGTTTGCTTTCAGTAACAATCAACGGAGGCATAAAGTCAGGCTTTATTTTTCCTAAAATCAAAATATATACGGTATAAAATACTACCAATAACATACCTGGCACGACAGCGGCCCGAAATAAATCGCCGACAGGAACCCCCATAACATCACCTAAAATGATTAATATGATTGATGGAGGAATGATTTGACCCAATGTACCTGATGCACAAATAACACCAGTAGCAGTTGGCTCATGGTAATTATTTTTAAGCATAACTGGTAGAGAGATGACTCCCATAGCAACTACGCTTGCACCCACCACACCCGTAGATGCCGCTAATAAAGCGCCAACAATAATGGTGGAAACGGCAACACCACCTGCAATACCACCAAAGAGTTTAGCGGAAGACTCTAACAGTCGTTCTGCCAAACCTGTTTTTTGTAAGACCACGCCCATAAAAATAAACATAGGAACAGCCATTAAAATGGTATTTTCCATTATTGCCATGATGCGATAAGGCATAAAGGCAAATAAATCAGCTCCTAGAACAATGGTGCCAACAATTAAAGAAACTCCAGCAAAGGTAAAGGCGACTGAATAACCGAGAAATAAACAAATAAGCGCGATGGAAAAAAGTACTATACCCGTCATTATTTCGCTCCTTCGTTATCTGCTTGTCCAGTATTACCTGTATGAATACCACGAAGTTTTTGAATGTTATTTAACAGCATATGAAAAATCGCTAAAACCAAAAAGACAGAAGAAGTAGGAATAACGCTACGTACTATCCAACGATGTGGTAAGCCTCCTGGGTCACCACTGCCCTCACCCATTTGGTAAGCTTCAAAGGTATAATCCCAACTGTAATAGAGAATCACTAGAGTGATAGGTAACGCAAAAACCAGAGAACCAAAAATATTAATGAGTGCTTGTTTTTTTACTGACATAACATCATAAAAAATATCCACTCGCACATGGGCATCTTCTTTAAGAGTGTAAGCAATACCAAACATAAACATTGCTGCAAATAAATGCCATTCAAGCTCCTGCATACCGATACTGACATCATTAAAGAAGTAACGCATGATAACGTCATAAAAGACATTGATAATCATGAGTATCATTAACAAACTACAAAAATTACCTAAACCATCGATAATTTTTCCTGTTATTTTTAACACTGAATCCATTGGGTTCTCATTATAATTTTCATCTTAGTTAAGCAATTTAGCTATTCAATTAATACACAAAAACCAGTGAGGTAACGAATACCAATTCCAATAAGTTTCTTCACACTCAGCAAGAATTAAAAGGCTTAGAGGCAAGGCATTGGTTGTAGATAATGGTTATTCCCTTATCAAAATCAATAACACAGCATCTAAGCCTTTTAAACTTGCCCTTAGGGAGCTTTCCAGCGAATTGATAACCGCACAGAACTTCTTTCATATAGAGTAACTATGTGCAAAAAATTCTATTTGTCCTCAAACCGCTGGCAAGCTCTGAGTGGGAACTACCTTAATGGACTTGGTATATCTCACTGGTTTTGTTTTTTATAGAAAAAATTTCACCGGTAACTAACGGTTATTCTTTAGCATCAAAATTATCAAGATAAGCTCTATCCGATAAATTAGTCCAAGCACGTACCTGCTTTTTATAATCATTTAATGATTTAAGAATTTCAGCCGTCATTGGATCTTTAGCAGCAAATTCTTTTAGTAACTCATCATTTGCCACCATAATTGCATTCATTACTGGTTTAGGAAATGAGCGCATTTGTACATTCGGGTAATCTTGCTTAAGCGATGCTAAATTCACACCGCTAGCATGCATAGATTGAGAATACATATCGTAAGCAGATACTTTCATGGCAACTGTCAGTATTTTCTGCAAATCTTTAGGTAATGAATTATATGCTTTTTCATTGACCATAAACTGCAACTCAGTACCTGGCTCATGCCAACCTGTGTAATAGTAAGGTGCTATTTTATGAAAGCCCATGCGTAAATCTAGTGATGGACCAACCCATTCAAGCGCATCAATTGTATTGCGCTCTAACGCAGTATAAAGCTCGCCTGATGGAATATTGGTAGGCTTTGCACCTAACTTTGCTAAGACTTCACCAGCAAAACCAGGAATACGCATTTTCAAACCTTTGAAATCTTCTACGCTGTTAATTTCTTTTTTAAACCAGCCACCCATTTGGTTACCGGTATTACCGCCAGGGAATGACAAAATTCCATATTGGTCATACACTTTTTTCATTAACTCCATGCCACCGCCATAATAGAACCAAGCATGCTGCTCAGGCGCGATCATGCCAAAAGGCACGGTAGTAAAAAACATGGTGTTAAAGTTTTTACCTTTCCAGTAATAAGACGCTGAATGCCCCATTTGATATTGGCCACTTTTTACAAAATCAAAAATACCCAGTGCCGATTTATGCTTATTAGAAGAGTCTATGCGAATGGTTAAACGGCCATTTGACATTTCTTTTACCATTTTGGCCATGTTTTTAGTGGTATCACCAAAAATTGGAAAATTAGGTCCCCAAGTTTCTGCTAAGCGCCAACGATATTTTTTATCGTCATCTGCATGGGCTATGCTTGCTAAACCTAGTGAAGAAAGTCCAAGCGACACTACAAGTGCGGCTTTTAAAAAAATCGATTTTTTCATCTCTGCTTCCTTTAACTTATTGTAATTTGATAAATTATTATTTTTAAATGGCTTTACATTAAAGCACCTATGCTTTTATAGCATCAAATAACAATAATATATTTGTTACTCTATGGCTATTAGTACGAACACCTAAGACTAAAGTCTTAGGTGTAATAACGACTACAGGTACTAGTGGTTTAAGAAAAAATTTGTCATTATTTAATTATCTTTTTTTATGGGTTATTAGCCAATGATTCTACCGCTACGCCTCTTTTACATTACGGTACTGCAAGTCATCTTGACTTCAATCGTCATTTATTTTTTCGTCACCAGTGAGTATCGTGAACTTTCTAATCATAATTTACAGGCTTTAGAAACATTTTTAATCAAGCAAAAAAAACAAGAATTGCAAAACTACACCTCACTCGCCAGTGCTTCGATTAAGCACTTATATCCCAAAGCGGAACCAGAAAACGAAGAAAAAAAACAAGCAATAGAAAAACTACTCAATGAATTATTATATAACGGTGATGATGGCTATTTTTTTGCTTACGATGGACAAGGCATCAACATAGCGCACCCGAAAGAACCACAAAGAGTCGGTGCAAGCTGGTGGCATTTAGAGAGTGATAAAGGAGAAAAAATCATTCAACGATTAATTCATAATGCCAAAGCAGGTGGTGGTTTTCTTCATTACCAATGGCGTAAACCCTCTAATCAACAAGAATCCAGTAAAATGAGTTATTCAACCTACCTCAAACAGTGGCAATGGATGTTAGGTACAGGTGTTTACCTCGATGACGTTAATCAACAACTGGCGGTGCTACAACAAAAAATTGATCAACACATAAATAAAACCAAGCAAATTATTTTGACCATCGCGTTAAGCTCAATTTTTATTATTTTTATTTTTGGTTTGGCCATTAATTTAAGTCATAAGAAAAAAGCCGATAAAAAAATAAATGAGCTGGGGCAGAAAATTATCGACCTACAAGAAGAGCAGCATCGACATGTATCTCGTGAATTACACGATGGCATAGTACAAATTTTAGTATCAATAAAGTACTCTATTGAAGCCACCGCGATCTTTTTAATGCAAAGTAATCAAGAAAAACCAAAACCACTAACCGATGCCGAAAAGAACCTGAATGTTGCCATACAAGAAGTGCGGCGCATCTCACATCACTTACATCCCAGAGTACTTGATGAGTTAGGTTTATCAGCTGCCATCGCGAGTTTGGCAAACGAATTCTCCAAACAAACAAAAATTCGCATCAGTTTGAATAAACCTAAATTAAGTAAACTATTACCAGCCGATATTAATACCAGCCTTTATCGTGTGGTACAAGAATCACTGATCAATATTGAAAAACACGCGCAAGCAAGTCATATAGCTATAGACTTATCAATAGAAAATAAAAGGCTAACCTTAAAAATAACAGATAATGGTATAGGGTTTAATCGCAATATAAAAAATAAATCGAGTGTTCCTGAGGAATCTATTGGCATTGGTTTACGTAACTTAACAGAGCGTATTGAGTACCATTGTGGCCAACTTAAAGTTGTCACATCCAAAAAAGGCACCAGTATCATCGCCATTATTCCAAGTCATGTTTTCGCGTACTACTTCAACGAAAGTGCCCAACAAGGTGATTATCTCGATACTGAGCGAGACAAGACCTTACTTCAAGATACATAAAGGAAAGTCACATGCTAAATGCAACAGATCAAATGCAAGTAACCACGTTGTTTCTCGTTGATGATCACCCCATGGTACAAGATGGTTTAACTGCTTGTTTATCTTATTACCAAGACATTGATATTATTGGTACAACCCAAGATGGTAAAGATGCTATCAATCAAGCCCTTTCTTTAAAGCCTGATGTTATTTTGATGGATATTAGCATGCCAAGTATGAACGGTATTGACGCTACAGAAATTATTACCGAACAATTAACTAACACTAAAGTGATCATTTTTAGTATGCACGACAGCTTAGAGTTTGTTAGCAGTGCTATGCAAGCTGGTGCTTCGGGTTATATTTTAAAAGATACTGGTTCCGCAGAGGTTTACCTAGCCATTAAAGCGGTTGTAAGTGGTAAAACACACTTTAGTCCATCAATAGAAAAAGCATTAATCGACAACCCCCTTAAAGAAGAGAAAGAAAAGCTCACTACACGTGAACAAGTTATTTTAGCTTATATTGCCCAAGGTCAATCAAATAAAGCGGTCGCGAAAATACTCAATATTAGTTTTCGTACTGTCGAAGCCCACCGCCGCAACATTAAAGCAAAATTACAATTAGACAGCTTAGCTGAGCTTATTCGTTATGCTGTTAATCATGGTTTGATAGATAGTTAATTTTTCCAAACAACTCTGGTGTTACTAGCGCAAACTTGTTACATTTTTAAGTATTGTGCAATTAAAGTACAACTATATGAATAACATATTAGTCACTTGGAAAACACATAGCAATACATTACGTGACTTACAGCACGGCATAAATATTGCTCAAAATAGCGGTGCAAAAAGCTTACTACTGTTAACTTGTAGCCAAAATTTTTACCCAGAACAACCGCTCAACTTTATTTTAAAAAATTGTCCAATACCCATTTTTGGTGGTATCTATCCAATGATCACCCATCAAGAGACCCTAATTGAACAAGGCGCTTTAATTATTGGTTTTAAAGAAAATTATGACGTCTCTGTTTTTGCTGATTTACAGAACTTCAAAAATGAAGATACGCTAGAAGCGCTAATTAATAATACATTAGAAGCAAAACAGAACTTTTCTGGTCAAGACAATTTTTTAATGTTTTATGATGCTTTAATCAACAACGTTGAAGATTTTATTGATTGTCTTTTTGAATGTTTAGATCACGGTATTACTATTGCTGGTGGTGGTGCAGGAAATATAGACTTCATTCAACGTCCTTGTTTGTTTACCAATAGTGGTTTACTGGCTAATGCAGTATTGTTAGTTAGCTTACCCAGAAAGCTAACCACTAGCGTAGCTCATGGCTGGACAAAAATTGAAGGACCCTTCCTCGTGTCTGAGGCACAAGGGAAAACCGTTCAAAGTCTAAATTATCGACCCGCCTTTGAGGTTTATTCTGAAATAATAGAAAGCACCAGTGATCATAAATTCCAAGCCGATAATTTTTTCGATATAGCCAAAAACTTTCCATTGGGCATTGAAGATATTAATAATAATCTGATTGTGCGTGACCTCATCTTAACCACCAATAACCATTTACAACTCATTGGCAGTATCCCGGTAAATTCAATGGTGTACATCCTTGGTGGTGATACTAACAAGCTTATTTCATCTTCAGAAAAAGCCGCTATCAATCTATTTTCAACTCCAACAAAAAGCACCACACAAATTTCAATGGTGTTTGATTGCATTAGCAGAGTTGTCTTTATGGAAGATGAGTTTGATAAGGAATTACAAATCATCAATAAGTACTGTCCCTCATCCTCTTTATTTGGGGTACTGTCCATAGGAGAGATAGCGAATAGCGAGAGCAGTGCTATTCGGCTTCTGAACAAATCAACTGTAATCTGCTCTTGGTAGCAGCTAGGAAAACGATGACTAAAGCACTGTTTATTATTTCACTACAACACGAACTTGCCATGGCTATTGGTAATAAACTTGACTTAAAGGCCATGCTAAAAGTTTTTCTAAAAGTCTGTTTTAATCGCCTTGATTTAACCAGTGCTCATATTTATGTTCATTGTAACCACAGTGGTGTGCCTTGTAAGTTGTTGCCTCTAGAGAATATGACTCACCAGCACCTATTGAGTATTCCTAAAAACAAACGGGGTCAACCTTGGCCACAAAACACTATACTTACTCGTTTTGCTCAACAGCTAAATGACAGTAAAACCAATAAGTCTTTTCAGTGCGATAATGGTCAATATTTATTTGGCTTTATCATTCCTGATCACGGATTACTTATTTTTGAAACTCACTACGCCATAGAAAATGAAGTACAAAAGTCACTACAGCCTATCTTGAAGAAATTAGCAACGAGTTGCTATACCTCAATAGTCCATGACTCCCTCATTAAAGAGATGCACTCTAGACAGCTCATTGAAGACAAAGTAGCTTATCAGGCACAGCATGATGGCTTAACCGGCTTATTTAACCGCCAACATATAAATTACCTGCTAGGTAATGAAATAGAGGACGCTCATCAAAATAAAAAAATTGGTAGTGTACTTTTTATTGACCTAAATCGCTTTAAACCGATTAACGATTCTATGGGTCATGCTGTCGGGGATAAAATATTACTGACCTTATCCAATAGATTACATTCTTTAAGTAGCGAAAATATAGACATTGGTCGATTTGGTGGCGATGAATTTATTATTCTGCTGAAAAATCTTGAGATAGACTATCAAGAAACGGTTAAACAACTCATTGAGAAAATTAACCTCTTACTTGCTATTCCTTTTGTCATCGATGTGCATTCATACAAGCTTACTTGCAGTATTGGTTATGTTTATTATCCTTTGCAAAGTAGTACCGTTAATAACCTGATTAAATTTGCCGATATTGCCATGTACGAAGCCAAACGCGCGAAGAGTCAACTTGGCATAAAATACCAACCGGCAATGTCAGATAAAATTAAAAGACGCTTGGACTATGTCACTGATATGAAACAGGGATTAGAACAAGACGATTTTAAATTGTATTATCAAGCTCAATTCAACCATTATGGTGACATTATTGGTGCTGAAGCTTTATTACGTTGGCAGCACCCTGTGCATGGCATGGAATCTCCCGCTGTTTATATTCCGATTGCTGAAGAAAGCGATCTTATTATCGCCATCGGTCAATGGGTATTAGAGCAGGCGTGCCGCGATATTAAAAAACTAGAAAAGCTATCCTTACCAGAGAGCTTTAATAAAATATCAATTAACATCAGTGCGAAGCAATTAATGCAGCATGATTTTCAAGATAAAATACTAAATGCTATCAAGCAAAATGGCATTGCTGCTGAGCGATTAGGGTTAGAGCTAACCGAAAACCTCTTGGTAGAAAACATTGAAGATTCAATCAAATTAATTGCCTCCCTAAAAGAAAAGTCTATTGATTGTGCTATAGATGATTTTGGTACCGGCTACTCTTCTCTGACTTATTTAAAGCGTATCCCAGCAAGCGTATTGAAAATAGATCGTTCATTTGTCGCTAACATAGCCCAAAGCAATGATAGTGCTGCTATTGCCAGTATGATTATCAGTTTAGGAAAGACGCTGAATATGAACGTACTGGCTGAAGGCGTTGAAACAGAGGATGAGCTTAACTGCCTAAAGGAATTGGGTTGTTATCATTATCAAGGTTTCTTGTTGAGCCACCCTCTTCCTTTTGATGACTTTTTACAATTACTCAACTGACCCATTAATCACTAAATACGGCTATAAATACTCAACGGTAATGCCAACAAACACAATTAAGCCGACCCAGTGGTTATGTAAAAAGGCCTGAAAGCAATCATCTCGCTTTCGATTAACAATCAATAGTTGTTGATAACTAAATAGACCAGCTGCAACGATAAGACAGAGCTGATACGGCCAACCAAATGCTAAAATATCACCAACTGTCCATAATAATGCCAAGGTTATTAACTGTAGAAAGCCAATAATACGCTTGTCATTGTCGCCAAATAAAATCGCAGTAGATTTGACTCCTATTTTTACATCATCATCTCTATCAACCATAGCGTACATGGTATCGTAAGCAACGGTCCAACATAGGTTCGCGGCAAAAAGTAACCAAGCAACAAGAGGGATCTCCCCCTGTACTTCTGAGAACGCCATTATCATGCCCCAACTAAAGGCAGCACCAAGGAAAACTTGTGGTAGCTGCGTATAGCGCTTCATAAACGGGTAAAGTGCCGCTAAAAATACAGCTACAACAGCAAGGTAAATAGTTGACCAACTAAGCATTAGCACCAAACCAAGTGCCATACCAATTAAGATACCAAACAAATTTATCGCTTCAGTCGGAGTCATCATGCCATTCACTAATGGCCTGTTTTTAGTGCGTTCAACTTTGCCATCTATTTTTCTGTCGGCATAATCATTTATCACACAACCAGCACTTCGCATAATCAAAACACCTAAACTAAAAATTAATAATAGGTGTAAATTAGGCCAACCGTCGCTAGCAATCCATAGTGCCCAGTATGTTGGCCATAACAATAGATAGGTACCAATAGGCTTATCAATACGCGTAATTAACTTAATCGCCAGCCACTTCTTTTGAATTTTTTTCAGCATTTATTAGGTTTCTTTATCGTTACTTTTAAATATTTTATGTAATTGCTATAAGTCTAACTGTGTTTTTAGCTTCACTTTGTTGATTATTGGTAAGCAAAAGCATCTGGCAGGAAAACCTCCGCCACCATCAAGGGTTTATTTTCTAACATAAAAATAGAACGGCGTCCCCAAAGCATCGGTATGAATAACTCGGATGAGTATTGAGTATGAGATTTATTGAATAAATCCTTAGCTAATATAGCGACACTCGAATCATCATTAAAAGAAGATACTTCTAATCGCTGACGCCTTAATGAAGCATTGTTAAATAATACTTGTCCTAGCGGTTGCTCTCCTAAACTAGCAAGCGCTTGCTCTTTACCGGTCAAACTAGTTAAGGGTAATAAGCTTCGTGCAAAAACTTGTGGAACATTATCACAATATAAAATAACTTCTCGCACTAGAATAGGCTCCCCTACTTTAATGAGATTACACGCTTCTTCTGCTGAGCATAACTGGTGTTGTTCACCAATCACCTTTACTTGAAAGTTTTCACAATGAGCTTTTAATCTAGCGGTGAGTGAACCTTCATCTAGTAACCAGTCTTTAAGAGGCTGAGGTGGTAGCATTAAGTTGGCATCACTAGCGGATTGCCATTGCCCAGTTAAGGTGACAGGAAATGTTACAGGAAAATCCACTTTTTGCTGCTTCATAAATCTACTTTATAAATTAAAGGTCGTTAAAATCGTCGCTATAGTAGCAGACCTAAACGGTAAACTCATTTATCTCGATCAAGGGAGTATAAAAATCGTAATTTAATAAAAAATAATCAGGCAAAAGATTTAAATCAGGTTATGATAAGATAAGTTTAATCATCTCCAGTTGACCTCTATTTTATGTTCAAATACTTATCCATCTTTGCTTTTTTACTGACCCTTAACACCAGCGTTTCTCAAGCAAATGCCAGCGATTACGCTTACTTTGGTTTTGAGCCTGACATTGTCACCAATTATGTCGCGGTTAAAAAGAAGATG